>ENA-ORNF01002903-ORNF01002903.1-human-gut-metagenome-genome-assembly--contig:-NODE-2903-length-12022-cov-4.259380_pt1 | contig 12022 bp, 13 predicted proteins | sample MGYA00242110_ERZ509012 | MGnify/ENA primary metagenome ERZ509012 (study PRJEB26280, sample SAMEA2338714) | human gut metagenome | biome: human gut; feature: human-associated habitat; material: faeces... | reverse complement strand
CGGCTTCTTACAGATATAGCGCTTCCATGCAAATATCACCACACCTGCTGCGAATGCATAGATAAACGGATGCATCTTCCATGCTCCCTTGAAGTCCAGATGCAAAAGCCGGATTCCTGCTCTTGTAAGTCCGCATGCCGGACAGGGAAATCCCGTAATCCAGACCAAAGGGCAGATACCCGGCAGAAATTGACTTCCAAATACAAAATAGGCGATTATAAATATAACCGCCCATTTTGCCTTCTTTATATCATTTTTTAATAATACAAATCCGTCTTTCAATATCTTTTTCATCCTGTTATGAGATAACTTTCTTCGGACATTTTACTGCACAGGCACCACAGTCTTTACATTTTTCGTAGTCGATGTGCGCAATGTTATTTTCCACTGTAACAGCTTCAAACTTACATGCTTTCTCACACATCTTACATCCGATACATCCGGCTGTACATGCCTGCATAACTGCTTTACCTTTGTCCTGTGAATTACATTTTACCAGATGTTTCTGATCGTATGGCACGATCTCAATCAGGTGTTTTGGACATACAGCTACACATTTTCCACATGCTTTACATGCTTCTTTGTCTACGAGAGCAATTCCATCTACGATATGAATCGCATCAAACGGACATGCCTTCACGCAGGAGCCATATCCAAGACATCCATAGTTACAGGATTTCGGACCACCGTTTGGCACGAACGCCATGGCTGCACAGTCCTCATTTCCTGTGTACTCATAATCTTTTCCTGCTTTGTCGCAGGTTCCGGCACATTTTACAAATGCTACCTTATGCTCGCCGCTTCCAGCATCCACGCCCATGATAGCACCTACTTTTGCGGCAACCGGTGCACCGCCGACCGGACACTGGTTGACCGGAGCTTCTCCTTTGGCAATCGCTGCTGCCAGACCGGAACATCCTGCATAACCACAACCACCGCAGTTATTTCCCGGAAGTACTTCCAAGATTGCAGATTCCCTCTCATCTACTTCTACTTTAAATTTCTCACCAGAAATACCGAGGAAAAATCCAATCAAGATACCTACGCCGCCCACTACCAGGGCTGCAACTAAAATTGCTGTAACGTTCATCTTCTTTTCCTCCTAAATCATTCCTGAGAATCCCATAAATGCAATTGACATTAAGGATGCAGTAATCAGCACGATTGCTGTACCCTGAAATGGCTTCGGAATATCATTGTATTCAATCTTCTCACGTAAACCTGCCATCAGAACGATTGCAATCAGAAATCCAAATGCTGTTGCAAAACCGTTTACAACGCTCTCTAAAATCCCATACTCTTTCGTTACGTTTGTAAGTGCAACACCAAGTACTGCACAGTTCGTTGTAATGAGCGGAAGGTAAACACCAAGGCTCTGGTACAGGGACGGCATAGATTTCTTTAAGAACATCTCTACGAACTGAACCAGTGCGGCAATTACAAGAATGAATACGATTGTCTGTAAATAAGTAAGATTGATTCCCTTGCTCATCAGATAATCATTTGCAAGTATAAATTTGTAAATTAACGCTGTTACAAAGGATGAAATTGTAATAACGAATACAACTGCCGCACCCATTCCGGCTGCTGTCTCAGTTTTCTTGGAAACCCCTAAAAACGGACAGATACCGAGGAACTGACTTAATACGACGTTATTTACAATGGCAGAGCCAATTGCGATTAAAAGTAATTCTTTCATCTGTACCTATCCTCCTAATTTTCTTTTTTGTCTGTTTCTGTTGCAGCGGAAGTATTTTTTCCGGTACACATTGCAGACTGGGCACATCCTGCACAGTCACCGGTCAGACATCCGGAAGGAGCTGCAAGCGGTTTGCCCTTTGCTTCCATTTTAGCTCTCACGATGTTCATAATTGCAACGAGGCAGGATAAAACGATAAATGCACCCGGAGCCATTACGAAAATTGTGATTGGTGTGAACCAGCTTAAGGATAATACCTGGAATCCGAAAATCTGTCCGGCGCCAAGCAGCTCACGAATCAGACCAATGCAGGTAAGGCCAAAGGTAAATCCAAGTCCCATACCGATACCATCAAACATGGATGGAATCACCGGATTCTTGGATGCGTAGCTCTCTGCACGACCAAGGATGATACAGTTTACAACGATAAGTGGAATATACACACCTAAGGAATCAGAAAGGCTCGGTGTATATGCCTGCATGATAAACTGCACCATGGTAACTAAAGATGCTACGATGACGATAAATGCCGGCATACGTACTCCGTCCGGAATTACCTTACGGAATGTGGAAATCAGCATATTGGAAAGAATGAGTACCACTGTTGTGGAAAGTCCCATTCCAAGTCCGTTGATTGCAGATGATGTAACTGCAAGCGTCGGACACATACCTAACATCAATACAAATGTCGGGTTTTCTTTAATAATACCATTATATAAACGTTCTACATTCTTATTCATTCATTTGTACCTCCTGCTAATACATTCTGGAAGTATACCAGGCAGGCATTCACACCGTTTGCCATTGCTTTTGAGGTAATGGTGGAACCTGAAATTGCTTCAATCTCATTGTCAGAAGTCGGTGCTGATTTTACAACGGTAAAGGAGTCTACCTGTTTGTTTTCAAACTGGCTGTAAAATGCCTCTTCCTGTGCTTTCATACCAAGTCCCGGTGTCTCTGCGATGGAAGTGATGGAATAACCATTTACGGTTCCGTCATTGCGGATTCCGACAGAGAAGGTAATGGTAGACTGGCTGGCATCCTTTGCAGTTACGGTGATAACATAACCGAGCACATTACCGGATGCATCGAGTGCGGTCTCCACATCTCCGATTTCATCTGCATAGCCGTTCTCATCTAACAATGCCTGTGCTGCATCCTTGTCAAAGCCCTCATATGCCTCGAAAGAATCAGCATCGGAAAAGACTGCTTTAAAAGCGCTCTGTGTCTTTTCGTAATTTACTTTGTCAATCGGGTCTTTTGTGATACCGTATACGACACCGAGCAAAAGTCCCAGAACAATTGTAAAAGCAAATAAAACCAATGCGTCATGCACAATCTTCTTGTTCATCTTATTTGCCCCCTTCCTTGCTCTTTGCCTCTTTCACCAGACCGAAGGCTCTTGGAACTGTGTATTTTTCAATCATCGGAACTAAAATGTTGCTTAAGATGATTGCGAAGGAAACACCCTCTGCATTTGCTCCGAAGCAACGGAATAATCCGGTGAAGATACCACAGCAGATTCCGAAAATAATCTGTCCGCGCGGTGTAATCGGCGAAGTTACATAATCAGTTGCCATGAAGAATGCACCTAACATTAATCCGCCGCCGCAAAGCTGTGCGGTAAGGTAGGTTCCATCGAAACCATGACCGCTGAACAACAGCATGAAAATTACAAAAGTAATGATATAGGATGCCGGAATCCGTAAATCAATGACACCCATCAGAATCAAAAAGATTGCTCCGATTAAAATCGCAATCGCAGAAGTCTCTCCGATGGTTCCTGAAGTACGGCCGACTAACATATTCATTGTGTTGACAGCCTCTCCGTTACGAAGTGCTGCAAGCGGTGTTGCACCGGTATAAGTATCTGTTACAAAGTTTGTCATATCTGCTGCAAATGCAATCAGAAGAAAGCATCTTGCACCGAGCGCCGGGTTCATGAAGTTCTGCCCCAGTCCGCCAAACAGACACTTTACTACGATAATTGCAAACACACCACCGATGACTGCCTCCCACCATGGAAGGTTTACCGGAAGGTTTAATGCAAGCAGTAAACCGGTTACGACTGCACTCAAATCCTTAATGGTCTGCTCTTTATGTACAATCTTGTTGAAAACCCACTCAGAAGCCACGCAGCTTGCGATGGTAACCAAGATTAAAATCAGTGCCTTCACGCCAAAGTTATAAATACCAAACAAACTTGTCGGCAGTAATGCCAGAATCACATAAAGCATAATTCTGCCTGTGGTATCTTTGGCACGCACGTGTGGTGATGATGAAACATGATATAAATCACTCACGATAATCCACCTCTCTCTTTTCTTTTTTGTATGTTTATTTCTTTGCTCTCTTTGCTGCAAGAACCTGTTTCTTCATCGTCTTGATGGACTGCGCAAGCTGTCTCTTCGCCGGACATACATAACTGCAGCTTCCACATTCGATGCACTCAAGACCATGCCACTTCTCGAACTCTTCCGGAAGGGAATGGTTTGCAAATTTTGCAAGTCTTGACGGAATCAGCTGTTCCGGGCATGCCTCTACGCAGCGTCCGCAATTAATGCACGCAGACGGCTCCACCTCAGCGACCTGATCCTTGCCAAGACAAAGCAGGGAAGAGGATGTCTTTGTCGTAGGGACATCTGTTCCAAACATCGCAAATCCCATCATAGGACCACCGGAAATAATCTTCTCCGGCTGAACCTTAAAGCCACCGGCTGCCTCGATTAACTCTGCATAGCTTGTTCCGATGCTGTATAAGAAGTTTCCCGGGTTGGCAATCGCATCACCTGTAATAGTAGAAATACGATTTGTCACCGGTTTGCCAAATTTTACCGCATTGTATACGGCAATAACTGTCTCTACGTTATCTACGATACATCCTGCATCTGCCGGAAGCATCTTGGAGTTGATGGAACGTCCGGTTACCGCATAAATAAGCTGACGCTCACCACCCTGCGGATACTTTGTTTCCAACGGACAAACTTCGATTCTCGGTTCATCCTTTACCATTTCCTGTAACTTTGCGATACAGTCCGGTTTGTTGTTCTCGATTCCGAGTACACCCTTTGCATGGTCAAAGAGCTGTAAAATAACCTTCATACCACCGATTAACTCTTCCGGATTTTCCAGCATTCTGCGGTAATCCGCGGTCAGATACGGCTCACACTCTGCACAGTTTGCAATAATATACTCAATCTTTTCCGGCTCTTTCGGGGAAAGTTTTACATGTGTAGGGAATCCCGCACCACCCATTCCGACAACGCCGGCCTCTTTTACCTTATTGATAATTTCTTCTTTGGTAAGTTTTGTCACATCCTCGCAGGCAGTGTATTCCACTTCCCGGAATTCGCCGTCATTTTCAATGACAATGGAGTTTACCATGTCACCAACTGCTACCCGGCGCGGCTCAATCGCCTTTACCTTACCGGATGCCGACGCATAGATTGGAGAAGAAACGAAACCGCCCGCTTCTGCGATTTTCTGTCCCTTGCACACTTCATCACCAACCGCTACAATCGGGTTGGCTGGCGCACCGATATGCTGTGATAACGGATACACCAAATCACCCTTAGGTAAAACAGGAACGATTGGCTGATCTTTTGCCAGTTCCTTTCCTTCATAAGGATGAATGCCGCCTTTAAATGTCTTAAGACCCATTCTTCGTGCCCCACTTTCTCTATTTTGTATTTATGTTCTATGTAATTTTATAGAACATCTATCCTACAAATTATATCACAATCAGCGCATCTGAGAACTTTTTTTTTGTATTTTTTTTAATACCTTTTAATAATAAATACATTTTTTCTTTTGTTTTTTTATTCGTTTTTTACAATATTCCCGCCTCTTGCACAAGGATTTGCCCTATGCTAAAATATTTTGGGAAACAAACACGATTTTACCGGCACAGAAAGGCAGGACTTTCATGAAAATTTGGCAAGAAACGCTTCCATATACATCTGACAATCCCATTGCGGACTCTTTTTTTACACCGGATGCACTTTTTTTCGACATTGAGACAACCGGCTTTTCCCCCTCCTACTCCACCGTCTATCTGATTGGATGCTGCAGCAGGCAAAATGACTCCCTTATCATCGAACAGTTTTTTGCGGAAACGCCAAAGGAAGAAGCGGCTGTTATCGATGCCTTCTGTAAGCGCCTCGAACAGTTTGGCACGGTTATCACCTTTAACGGTATCGGATTTGACATTCCGTTTCTCACCGCCAGATGCAAAACGCTGCACCTTCCGGAACACTTTTGTGATTTTGAATACCTTGACCTTTACAAAGCTGCTTCAAAGCTCAAATTTGCGCTCCAGCTTCCCAATTTTAAGCAAAAATCCATCGAGTGTTTTCTTGGCATTGACAGAGAGGACCGTTTTAACGGCGGGGAATTAATTGAAGTTTACAAATCCTACGTCAGGCGCCCGGAAGACGAGGCGCTCTATCTGCTAAAGCAGCACAACTATGACGATGTACTTGGAATGCCGGCGCTTTTGTCCATCCTCTCCTACACACGCTTTTTCGAGAGCGATTGTGTTGTCACGGACATTGATGCAGCAGAATCACCTTCCATGGATGGCACCACTGTCTCTAAAGAGCTTATTTTTACGCTTTCCAGCAAGGTGTCACTTCCAAAGCGCATCTCCTGCCGTTTTGAGGAATTTTATCTGACTGCGGAGGGCAATACGTCAAAGCTTTCTGTCCGACTTTATGATGGGGAGCTTAAATTTTTCCTGGATAATCCAAAGGATTATTACTATCTGCCCGAGGAAGATACCGCCTATCCCAAAAGCATTGCTTCCGGCGTCGATAAAGCACACAAAAAGCAGGCGACTAAAGCCACCTGCTTTACGAAAAAAAGCGGTATTTTTCTGCCTCAGTACGAATCCATCGTAACACCGGAATTTCGCATTCACTCCCCGAAGGAGAAAAAAAGTTATTTTGAACTTTCCGAGGCATTCCTTCATTCGGATGAAGTTTTAACCGCCTATGTAAGACATATTTTCCGGCAGTTTTCCAAGAAACCGCCACGCGCTTAACGCTTATTTTTTCTCAAAGAAGAAGGATTTTAACCGTTCAAATCCCAGTTCCCTGTAATTCATAATCTGTTCTGTGCTGCCGATAAAGAGTTCTCCACCCTGTGCCAACGCACGGTAGAACTTCTGGTAAATCTCATCCTTTGCCTCCTCGGTAAAGTAGATAACTACATTTCGGCAGACAATCAGATGGCAGCCACTTGGATACGCATCTTTGAGCAAATCATGCTCTTTAAACTCTACCCTTTTTTTAATTTCATCTGAAATCTGATAAGAATTACCAATCTTGGTAAAATATTTCTGCTTCAGATCCTGCGGAACGGATGCAATACTCTTCTCATTGTAAAGTCCCATCCGTGCGGTATCAAGCACCTGCTTGTCGATATCGGTTGCAATGACTTTGATGTTTGCAAGCGGCACCTGTCTTGATAATGCCATAACAAGCGAATATGGCTCGTCTCCGGTCGAGCATGCCGCACTCCAGATTTTGAGGTTCTTACCGAACTTCTTAATGAGCTGTGGGAAAACTTCCCCTTCAAGAATCTTCCACTGGTCCGGATTCCGGTAAAACTCTGAGACATTGATTGTAAGGAAATTGATGAACTGTTCAAATTTATCCTTATCTTTTTTAATCAACGCCACATATTCATCATATGTTTTGATGTTATTCTTGGTAATCAACGTATTGATTCTGCGGCGCATCTGTTTTTCTTTGTACGCATTTAAATCGATTTTTGCCAATTGAAGGATATCTCTTTTAAATTTTTCATAATTGTCTGTTTCGAGCATCGGAATTTTCCTCCTTCGTTTCATCCTATACAGAAGCAAAATAGGCTTCCACAAAACTGTGCAAGCCTACTTGTCTTAGAATTATAAAGCTTTATTTATCTTCACCTGCAACTGCATCGATGTTATGCCCTTGAAGTTGTTCTCCTCAATCGTATAACATATATCTATGGGCGCTCCGCTTTTGATATACGCATAATGTTCGTGCATGCCGAAAGCGATACCGCTCATCGTTACAGAAGACTTGCCCTCGCGGACTTCGAGTTTCAGATGTTCCTGATTACGTCCCACCAAACGGGAACCGGCATCGACAACTCCTTGCGTCGAAAATACAGGTTTCATATTTCCCGGGCCAACAGGATTGAACTGTTTCAACCAATGATAGAAATCGGACGTTATTTCATCAAATCCCAACTCCATATCGATATCGATTTGAGGGCTGGTCTGTTCCAATAATATATTCTCGGAAACATACGACTCAAAACGGTCTATAAACGATACGACGTTTTCTTCTCTCAAAGAGAGTCCGGCTGCATAAGTGTGGCCGCCGAAATTTTCGAGCAGATCACGGCACGACTCCACGGCTTTGTACACATCGAAACCTTGTACCGAACGAGCCGAACCGGTTACCAATCCATTCGAGAACGTAAGTACAACCGACGGCCTATAATACAACTCGGTAAGACGGGAAGCAACAATCCCGATAATTCCCTTGTGCCATTCGGCATTATATATGACAATCGATTTTCGTTTCTCGAAATCGGACTGCTGTTCCAGCAGACAACTGGCCTCCTCGGTAACTTTCTTATCGAGCTCTTTACGGTCTTCGTTATACTGATTGATATCGTGGCTCTTCTTCATAGCTGTCGAAGCATCTTTCGACACCAATAGGTCGACAGCTTCTTTCCCCGACTGCATACGACCCGACGCATTGATTCGCGGGCCGATTTTGAAAACGATATCGCTGATCGTTATTTCCTTCCCACGCAAACCGCATACGTTGATGATACCTTGCAATCCGAGACTGGGATTGGAATTCAAACGTTTCAGCCCGTGATAAGCCAAAATACGATTTTCATCGGTAATCGGGACAATATCCGATGCGATACTCACAGCAACCATATCGAGCAGCGGAAACAGAAATTGCTCGATACTGATATTGTTGCTTCGGGCAAAACCCTCCATAAACTTAAAACCTACCCCACAACCCGACAAATGACTGTACGGGTATGTATCGTCATCGCGTTTGGCATCGAGTACGGCTACGGCCTGAGGCAATTCATCATCGGGAACGTGATGATCGCAGATGATAAAATCAACCCCCCGACCTTTGGCATAAGCTACTTTCTCGACGGCTTTAATCCCGCAATCGAGCGCAATAACCAACGTGAAACCGTTATCGGCCGCATAATCGATACCTTTCTTGGAAATACCGTATCCCTCATCATAACGATCGGGGATATAATAATCGATGTTGGAATAAAAATTGTTCAGAAATTTGTACACCAAAGCTACGGCCGTAGTGCCGTCGACATCATAATCGCCGTAGACAAGGATTTTCTCTTTGGCTCCCATCGCTTTATTGAGGCGTGCGACAGCCTTATCCATATCTTTCAGCAAAAACGGATCGTACAAATCAGATAATTGTGGGCGGAAAAATTTCTTAGCTTGTTCTTCTGTTTTTACCCCCCGCTGCACAAGAAGCGTACATATAGCGGGGCTTATCGACAGGGTCTCTGCCAATTTCCTTTCTATATGCTTTTCTTCTTCGGTAAGGGGTACGTAGTTCCATTTGCTTACCATTATATAGTGTTTTATTTTCTTCGGAAGCCGAAAACACGCCTGTTCATGGGATAATCTCCTTTTCTATCATAAAAGGGCGGGCAGAGAGACATCTCTCTTGAAAAAACAGAAAGCGTGTACTGCAAAAAATTTTGCAGCTGTAAAGATAGTTATTTCTCCCCAAAGAATGCGGAGTGTCTCCTATAAAAAAGCAAAAAAAGATTAGTCTTTTATCAGATGTACGTCCATTTGGGGATAAGGTATATTGACATCGTTCTCGGCAAATGCCTTGTAAACCTTTCGATTAAGATCATAATAGACATCCCAAAAACTATCTACCGAAGTCCATGCCCGCACAAGAACATTGACCGAACTATCTCCCAACGAATGAAGAGGAGGTTCACGCAAAATACGGGGATCGGCCTCCAAAAGCTCGACCAAAACTTTCTTAGCCGTTTCATAGCGATCTCCGTAACCGATACCGAAAGTCCACTCCACACGACGCAGACCGGCACGGGAATAATTGATGATGATATTGTTCGACAAATTTCCATTCGGTATGAATATCGTCCGGTTATCACCCGTAATAAGGACAGTATTGAAAATCTGAATCTCTTTCACCGTACCACTTTGCCCTTGCGCCTCGATAAAATCGCCCACCTTATACGGTTTGAAAACAAGAATCATAAGTCCGCCCGCAAAATTTTGCAACGAACCACTCAATGCCATACTGATAGCGACACCCGCCGAGGCAAACAATGCCACAAACGAAGTCGTATTGATACCGAAAATACCGATGATCAATACGATCAGAATCAGCATGAGCGTTATATTGATAAAACTCCGTAAAAAAGATTGTACCGAAGGCTCGACATGACGCCGAGCCAATAAATGCACGACAAAACGACTGAACCGATTCATCAACCAACGGCCGATAAAAAAGATCAACAAAGCTCCCACAAACTTCAAACCGAACGAAAGGGCATGTGATAAAAGCGTAGAAATGATTTCATCGGCCGTCATACCGGCATATTTCTCAACCACTTCTTTGATGGGATCGACATGGGTCGTATCGGAAGTTGCAGTTAAAGTCGACGTTAAATCGATATTCAATAGTTTCATATCAGTTTGTTATTTTTATCGGCACCTCCATGCCTCCATAAACGGTTTTATACCACGAAAGGGTCTTGTAATACAAATCGGCTACCTCATCGGAACTGGCTCCGGGTATATAAGCGGCAAGGCCACAATATTGTTCAATAGGGAATTCCACCCAAGCACCCAATATATTAGAAAGACCCTTATTGGTGGCATCGGCATATAACACGGTACGATCGAGACAATCGGCAAATATGGAGTATGCCAGCGTATCGACACAAACACGACCGACATAATCGTTCAAATCGAAAAAGAGGTTCTGATAACTCACCCGCGTCCCTTTTTCTTGCGAGAACTGTTGAATTTCAGAAACTTGCAACGAGTCTACACTATTCACCAAAGCCAACTTCACCGAACGCGCCAAAGCCTCTATCTCACGCATATCTATCAGAGAAATCGTTCCGTACGGATCATAATACGATCTATAATAATCCATATACGCCCGACAAACATCTATCAAATTCTCGGGAATAGGTTTATCGCAAGAAAAAAGATGTTCCACTATATCCTCATAAGGAAATCCTCCTCCCATGACAGCTGCCGGAGACGCAACATAATACCGGCAATCTTCTCGCAAATCGTATGCAACTTCCACCGTCCCCATATAACAAGCATCGCACAAGATAAAATCGAACATGGAATCGGGTATCGCCAAAGAGATTTCATCGATATTCATCGCCTTTCCTTCATCATCGCCAAACGATCGTGTCGAGCTATAAGCCGACAAATCGGCTTCTATATGAAACGGATACCACCCGTTGGCATGCGACCACAAAATCAATCCGAAACTCGATGCCGGATAGAGCGTTCTCACATCATCGCAAACCGACGACATGGCTTCGACCGTTGCCGAATTCCGGTCTTCATACGACTTCACAACCGTGCGCTCTACCGCCCCATCCCGAAGAGACAATTTTTCAAGAGTCGGCACTGTATTATAACGATCGATATAAAGCAATAAATTCCCATTGTGCAATGCGCCTTTCTCGACTGCCTTTTTCATGGCAGAGATATTACTTTCGACAAAACCGCCCAATGTATTGCTCCCCAACATATACACCAATACCGTACGATCGCAGGTATCGCCATCGACCGGATAAGAGGGCTCGGTTTCATGTTTTTCATCGCACGCCGAGAAAACAATCAACCCGCAAAAAAAGAATAGAAAAAATGCCAAAACGGAAATACGCATTTGCTTATAAAGACTTTTGCGCTACAAAAATACACTAAAAAAGAGGATATAACAACAAGACAAATCATAAATCTCTGTAAAAAGGGAGGCTCTATCTCCGCGATAAAACAGAATTTGCATTAGTTTTGCATTATTGGAAAATAATCGTCCAAACAATATGAAATCACGTATTATCTTACCGATTGCCTTTTGTCTGATTACAGCAAACCTATCCTTGAAAGCTCAATCATACACCGACTATATCGACTCCTCTTTTATCTACATCGAAGCAGGGAATCTGACAAAACAACCGCACACCGCCGGATCTCGCGGCGTGCGCGCTTAAAAAGGAAGGAACAACCATGCGAGTATTGGCAGTTGGCTGCCA
>ENA-ORNF01002895-ORNF01002895.1-human-gut-metagenome-genome-assembly--contig:-NODE-2895-length-12046-cov-4.501960_pt1 | contig 12046 bp, 10 predicted proteins | sample MGYA00242110_ERZ509012 | MGnify/ENA primary metagenome ERZ509012 (study PRJEB26280, sample SAMEA2338714) | human gut metagenome | biome: human gut; feature: human-associated habitat; material: faeces... | reverse complement strand
GAGCGGCAAACGAGACTCGAACTCGCGACCCTCAGCTTGGGAAGCTGATGCTCTACCAACTGAGCTACTACCGCATTTTCTATCGCAAAGGTAGGCACTTTGAGGCGAAATGCCAAAGAAAAAGATACGGAATTTGCAGATGTGACGGAAAATTGCGAAATTCGCAGAAAATTTGTATATTAGGATGATTACGCAAGAACAATTAAAAGAGACAGAAGAACGCATGTTGGCGTTGAGGAGGTATCTTTGACGTCGACTCGAAGAAAATAGAAGTCGAAGAAGAGGAACTGCGCACGCACGTGCCCAATTTCTGGGACGACCAGAAGGCGGCGGAAAAGCAGATGCGCAAAGTGAAGGAATTGCACTACTGGATTGACAGCTACGAGGATATAGAAAAGATGGTCAACGAGCTCAAACTGGGGTTTGATTTCGTAAAGGAGGGGCTGGTCACTGAGCAGGAACTCGACGAGATGTATCAGAAGACCATCGAACGCTTTGAAGACGTGGAACTGCGCAACATGCTGCGACGCGAGGAGGACAAACTCGGCGCAGTCCTGAAAATAAATTCGGGCGCGGGAGGCACAGAGAGCCAGGACTGGGCACAGATGTTGATGCGCATGTATCTGCGATGGTGCGAGAAACACAGCTACAAGACGTCGATCATACACCTTGTGGAGGGCGACGAAGCAGGCATCAAGTCGGTCACCATACAGGTGGAGGGCGACTTGGCTTACGGATACCTGAAGAGCGAAAACGGTGTGCACCGGCTGGTGCGCGTGTCGCCTTTCAACGCGCAGGGAAAGCGCATGACGTCGTTTGCTTCGGTGTTTGTCACTCCGCTTGTCGATGATTCAATCGAAGTGAAAATCAATCCCGCCGACATCACTTGGGACACGTTCCGGAGCGGTGGTGCCGGAGGTCAGAACGTAAACAAGGTGGAGACGGGCGTGCGGTTGCGCTACAACTACAAGGACCCGGACACCGGGGAGACGCGCGAGATTCTCATCGAGAACACCGAGACGCGCTCGCAGCTCGACAACCGCGAGAATGCGATGCGACTTCTGCGGTCGCAACTCTACGACATGGAACTGCAACGCCGAATGGCGGAACAGGCGAAAATCGAAGCCGGAAAGAAGAAAATCGAATGGGGCTCGCAGATACGAAGCTACGTGTTTGACGACCGACGCGTGAAGGACCATCGCACTGGCTGGCAGACAAGCGACGTGAACGGGGTTATGGACGGCGACATCGACGGATTCATCAAGGCTTATTTAATGGAATTTGCAAGTAACGAATAGCATACTATAATTATGGCAGGCTCAAACTTTATAGACTACGTCAAAATCCTTTGCCGAAGCGGCAAAGGCGGTGCCGGCTCATGCCATTTCCATCGCGCTAAATACGTGCCGAAAGGCGGCCCCGACGGTGGAAACGGCGGACGTGGCGGACATATCATTCTGCGTGGCAACCGCAACCTGTGGACGCTGCTCCACCTGAAATATCAACGGCACATTTTCGCCACCGACGGACAGCCGGGCGGAGAATGCCGCAGCTTTGGAAAGGACGGAGAGGACAAGATTATCGAAGTGCCGTGCGGAACGGCGGTTTACGACGCTGAGAACGGCAAATTCCTCTGCGAGGTGACCGACGACGGGCAGGAAGTGAAGCTGCTCAGAGGCGGACGCGGAGGTCTTGGCAACTGGAATTTCAAATCTGCCACAAACCGCACTCCGCGCTATGCGCAACCTGGCGAACCTGCCATCGAAAAGTCGATCATCCTCGAGCTGAAACTTCTTGCCGATGTCGGACTTGTCGGTTTCCCGAATGCGGGCAAATCGACCCTGCTGTCTGCAATATCGGCGGCAAAGCCTAAGATTGCCGACTATCCGTTTACGACTCTCGAGCCAAACCTCGGCATCGTGGGATATCGCGGAGCGCAGTCGTTTGTAATGGCCGACATTCCTGGCATCATTGAGGGTGCAAGCGAGGGCAAAGGTCTCGGACTGCGGTTCCTGCGCCACATCGAGCGCAATGCCGTGCTGCTGTTCATGATTCCTGCCGACGCCGACGATATCTGCCGCGAATATGAGGTACTGCTCAACGAGCTGGAACGCTTCAACCCCGATTTGGCCGACAAGGGACGCGTGCTTGCCATCACAAAATGCGACATGCTCGACGACGAGCTGATTGCAGAGATGCAGCAACACCTTCCGAAAGGCGTGGAAACGGTGTTTATATCATCGGTGGCAGGACTGGGACTGGCGGAGCTGAAAGACGTGTTGTGGCGCACCATCAACGATGAAGACAACCGCATCCCGACGCGCATCACGCACCGCGACCTCGACATCACGCACCGCGTGCAGGAGGAAGACAACTTCGTGATTGAGCAGGAAGGCGGTGACGACACGGAGGAAGAGACTTGGGACGTTGAATGGCCTGACGAATATTGGGAAGAGGATTTCAAAGATGATTAGCCAACTTCACTTCAATCATAATGTCGGCAGCATCGACGCTTTTTCAACAGAGCGCGGCGCTGCCGACTGCTTTTCGCCCTACTCCGAGTTCAACTGCTGCGGATATACGGGCGACAACCCAGCGCACGTCGATGATTGCCTCAAGCGCCTGCGCACTCTGCTCGGCACAGAGCACATCGTCACGGCGCGGCAAACCCACAGCACCAACGTCGCCGTTATCGACAGCGTTCCGCCGACTCCACCGACCGATGTCGACGCGCTTGTCACACGACTCCCGAATGTAGCAATAGGCGTGTTCACCGCCGATTGCGTGCCTATATTGCTGTGCGAGCCTAAGAGCGGGCTGATTGCCGCTGTCCACGCCGGTTGGAAGGGCTCCGTGAAAGGGATCGTGGCAAATGCCATAGAAACGATGGTCGATGAAGGCGCCGACAGATGCGGAATAGAGGCTGTGGTGGGGGCATCAATCTGCCAACGCTGCTTTGAGGTGGGCGACGAAGTGGTGGATGAATTTGCCAAACGAGCCTTCTCTCTCAACGACATCGTATGGCGAAACCCAGTCACCGGTAAAGCCCATATAGATCTGGCGGAAGCCAACCGCTGGCTTATGGAAAGCGCCGGCGTCCCAAATGCCAACATCTCGTTGTCGGGGTTATGCACCAAATGCGAGCCTCAACGGTTTTTCTCCGCCAGGACATTGGGCATCAACTCCGGACGGATTCTCTCGGCAATCATTCGCCGGCAATAACGCCGAGCGACTTGCGGAAGGCCTTCGGCGACATTCCGAGCATTCTTTTCACATATTTGCCGAAAAACGACAGATTGGGGAATCCGAGTTCGTTGGATATTTCCTTGCGCTCTTGTCGGGATTATGGAGCAGGAGGCGCACATCGTCGATGATGCATCGGTTGATGACCTCTAATGCCTGCATCACGGCATCTTGATGTCGGCAGGAGGAAACTTGGACGAAAGCGCCATGCCGCGACACTCGAAATCGAGCGACACACTGCTCTTTTCAACAATTATATGTGGCTTGCACACAAACATCTTGCCGGCATCGACACGATAGTCCACCCCGTTGATGTCAAGTGAGCCATGCCCGTTAAGACACACAAGCAACACGAAAAATTTGAGTCTAAACGGCTGCATCTGACTGTACTCTCCTATCTGCGAAAAAGCGAGATGTCATCTTTATACGACAAGTCTTCAATATTGCCTAATCTCTCCGACGCCATTGTCATTCCTTTGCCCATAGCTGAATTTATTTGATGCAAAGTAGCGCATTTTTTCCAATACTCACGCTATCGGAATGAATTTGGAAGTGTTCCATATTTCCGCTATTCCATTTTATCGGAATTTTAGACCACTATTTTCCCTCCGCAAGCCAGACTCCGAAAATCACAGCGGCAGAACCCACAAGAGCCACCGCAGAAACGTGTTCACCAAGTATCAGAAACGCTGCAACAAAAGTTGCTACAGCATTGAAATTTATATAGTTGGACGCGCGCACCATTCCCAAATGGCGCACCACGGCATTCCACAGAGTGAAGCAAAGCATCGACGCCACAAGTCCGAGAAACAGGATATTGAAAAACACCGTCGGGACCAGCAACTGTTCGAAACGGAAACTCACTGGGTGGAAAAACGGCACCCACACAGCCATGGAGAGCAGTCCGTAGCCAAACACCTTGCGCGAAATGAACACATTGTCATAACGTTGCGACAGCTTTTTGACAAGCAAACTGTAGACAGCCCACGACAGCGCCGCTGAAAACGTAAGAGCGGTGCCACAAGGATTGAACGCTGCGAAGTCACCGCCGTTCCACAAAATAACGACAACGCCTGCCATAGCGACTACAGAGCCGAGAATCACGCGTTCCGGACGCTTTGTGCGTTCCGAACGGAACACCGCCATTCCCACAAGCGTGGCAAGCAGCGGCGTGACACTGATAAGGATTGCCACATTGGTGGCCTGCATCATGCCGAGCGCGGTGTTTTCCGTGATAAAATACACAGAGCCTCCCGTCAGTCCAGCGGCAATCATCCTCATCTCGTCGGCAAACGTGTAGGCAAAAAGCCGACGAGGCGCCATAAACAAAACGCAGATATAAGCAAGTGCGAATCGGTAGATGAATATTTCCGTGGGCGTCAGTCCGTTGCTGATAAGCGTTTTGGTCGACACAAATGTGGTACCCCACACGCACACTATGCACAACGCAAGCAGATGAAACAAATATAATGGTTTCTGTTTAGTCATATATGCTGATATAAATTGTTGTAATAAAAAATGGCAGCTGCAAATGCAACCGCCATTTTATGCTTGTTGTTCCTGGGTCAACCCAAGGCGCTGATTAATTGTTGCCAGCGTCCAATGGTTGAACATTGATAAACTTGCGACCGCCTTTACCTTCTGTAAAGTTGACTGTACCGTCTACCAACGCAAACAATGTGTGGTCCTTACCCATGCCAACATTCAAACCCGGATGGTGAACTGTGCCACGTTGACGTTTGATGATGTTGCCTGCTTTAGCAAATTGACCACCGAAGATTTTGACGCCCAATCGTTTGCTTTCCGATTCACGTCCGTTCTTAGAACTACCTACACCTTTTTTATGTGCCATTTCTTTAAACTTTTAGTGGTTATGCAACTACGTCTTTAATCTCTACTTGGGTGAAGCATTGGCGATGACCGTTCAAACGGCGATAGCCTTTGCGACGTTTCTTCTTGAATACAAGAACCTTGTCACCTTTCACGAGGGGACGTTTCACCTCGCAAACAACTTTTGCTCCTTCTACGGTAGGAGCACCAACTTTAACGTCACCGTCGGCATCAATCAAGAGAACCTTGTCGAAATCGATTGAATCGCCTTCTTTTACGTTCTCGCCGAGATAGTGGACATACAAGTACTTGCCGGCTTCTGCCTTGAACTGCTGTCCCTGAATTTCTACAATTGCGTACATTTAAAATAGAAACTTTAACAATTATGTCCGTGAGGCGGACGCGCACCTGCGCTTCTCTTCTCTGAGCCTTTTCGGAATTAGCGCACAAAATTACTCTTTTATTTCGTAACCCGCAAATATTCCGACAATTATTTCTCTACATCCAAAATTTTTCCGTCAATAAACGGGGCCGACAGAAAAACCTGATTGAAAAAAATCGTAGTGCCAGACATTCTCATGCCTGGCACCACTGGATTTCTATAAAAATGGGGAATGTTGAGTATTACTTAGTCTGGATTACAAGGAAATTCGATTTTTCCCAGAACTTCTTTGCATCCTTAATCTTTATCACCACTGTTCCGCCAACCGTCTCCATCGAGTATGATCCAGCTGGATGTGATGTCTTCAGCTCCGCCTTCTTGGCGTAAGTCTTCACTTCTGTGAGCTTGCGCTTGTCGGCTTTTGTGAAGTAAGAGCGGTCGAAATCGCCCTCCATGGTCTTTGTCTTGCCCAAGAATTTCTTTTCCAGAATCTTGTGTTCTTTAAGCTCCTTGTTGCTTCCGCAAACATAGTAGCAGATGTTGAGTTCGTCGGTGACCTTGTCGGCACGCTGTGTCTCTGCGTTGCGCTCCTCTGTCACGGTCGACACTTGTGTGTTCAAATCTTCCACATTCTTGTTCAAATCTGAGATTTTCACATTCGCATCTGCCAATGCTGCCTCAAGCTGCTGAATTTTTTGCGACTGCTCATCAATGAGTTGCTTCTGCGACTCTATGGTTTTCTGCAATTTTGCAGAATATCCGTTTGAGCTTTTCAACTTGCTCTCAAGTTCCTCCAGCGCCTGCTTGCGTGCGTCAAGCTCCTGACGGAGGGCGTTGATGTTGGCTATGATTTCCTGACGCTTGTCGGGAGTGTCCTTGAAATCGCCGCTCACAAGGATGTTTTCCATACGGTTCACCTCGAGAAGGTTCTGGCTGATGTCGCCAATAAGGTTCATCAAGCTGTCGCGCTGTCCCTCAACTTTCGAGATGTCGGGTTGCGTAGTGTCGGCAAGAGCGTCTTTTTGCTCTTTGTTGCCGTTGCATGCCACGAGCGCACCTGTAAGCGCAAGGGCGAGAATCATCATCTTCTTCATAGTAGATTCTGTTTTTTTTCGGTTTTAAAATGTGCGTACTTATCTCTTTTGCCGGCGCTTTTTTCTTCTTTCTTGCCCGACACTACTATAACAATCTCTCCTCGCGGTTCGTTCACGGAAAAATGTTCACAAAGTTCAGAAAGGGTGCCGCGGCAGGTCTCTTCGTGCAGTTTTGAGATTTCGCGGCTGACGCTTGCCTCTCGGTCCTGGCCAAAAGCTTCTGCCAACTGTGTCAGGGTTTTAACCAAGCGGAGCGGCGATTCGTAGAACACGATTGTGCGAGGCTCTACGCTCAATTCGGCAAGGCGTGTGGAACGGCCTTTTTTTTGTGGCAAAAATCCCTCAAAGCAAAATTTGTCGCATGGCAGGCCGCTGTCGACAAGCGCGGGAACAAAGGCTGTGGCGCCGGGAAGGCACTCCACTTTAACGCCCACACGACGGCATTCGCGCACAAGCATAAAACCGGGGTCGGAGATGGCCGGAGTACCGGCATCCGACACAAGGGCTATGCGCTCTCCGCCTTTCAAACGCTGGGCTATGCCTGCCGCCGTCTCATGCTCGTTGAATTTATGATGGCTCTGCATACGCGTCTCGATGCCGAAATGCTTCATCAGCACTCCGCTGGTGCGTGTGTCCTCGGCAAGAATAACGTCTACTTCCTTGAGCACGTTCACCGCTCTGACGGTCATATCGTCAAGGTTGCCTACCGGCGTCGGCACCACATAGAGTATGCCGGCTTCCGCTGTGGGTTTCTGTGCCATCGCTATAGAAAATGATTTTTTATTATCGCCATAAATTCTTTCACGTCGTCCGACTCGCGATCCCATCCAAGATCGCCATAGAAATAGTCTTCCGCCTCGTCAAACGAATGCATTGCCTCCACCATATGGAGAGCGTCGGTCATCTCTGCGGCACTGTTGCCGAAAAGTTCGCGACGGAAACGGAATGTGTCGTTGAGCGAGAACGCTGATTTAAGGTCTTTCGAACGGCTGCGCTGCAGTTTTTCGTCAAGACGCAGAGGCTCGCTGTCGCCGGATGCCTTTTCATTCGCTTCCGGCTCTTCTTCTATATTATCCTCATTATCCTCTGCCTCGACGTCTTCTGTTTCATCCGCAACGTTCGATGTCTCCGCGTCGGGTTCTGCGGTGGGTTCATCGTCAAGCACGAGCTCGACCATAGGCTCCTGCTCATTATCATATTCGCCGTCGGCAACTTGCTCGGCCGTCACTTCCGCCACGTCTTCCTCCGGCTCTGGTTCCGGCTCTTCGCTTTCAGGCGCGTCCGCCACCGGCTCTTCGCTTCCGGCATCGGCCTCGTCGTTCTCCACCATACAGGTGTCTTCCTGCGTTTCTTCGCCCTCATCGCCTTCTCTTTCTCCAAGCAGCATCTGCAACCTGTCGAGCTTCTCTCCTATTGCCGTAAACACATATTCCGGAGTGTCGGCGCCACGATTGTCGGCGAGGAGCAGAAGTCCCTCGAGTTCGTAAGCCTCGGCAATCATTTTTCTTATGTCGGTTTTCATAATTGAGGAGTATTTTGTCGTTTGTCAATAGTGTCCTGATCCGATTCAAACATTCCCACCATCAGCCGTTCTATCGATGATTTCAGTTGTTCGTAGGTGCAGTGGAAATTGTTTGTAAGCAGCACTACGGAGTAGCGCGGACGCTCGGCGGGGTAATAGCCTGCATAGCATCTCACGCCGGTCATGCTGCCCGACTTCAATGCGATGTTTCCCGACAGGCACGTGCCTTTTAGCAGGTTGCGCACCGTTCCGTCAACGCCGCATCGTGGCAGCAAAGTCGGGAAAAGATCGCCGGTCTGCCAGTCGAGTGCGGCCGAGCGCAGCACGCTTGCCAGAAACAGAGGTGTCATCCGGTTTGTGCGGCTCAATCCGCTGCCGTCATAGAGAGTCACCTTGTCCATGTTGATGCCCCATTGCTCTACTATCTTGGTCACTGCCTTCTCGCCATACTCACGCTTCGGATCACCGTAGATGCTCTCGCCCAATTTGCGCTGCACCGACTCGGCATACATGTTGTCGCTGCGGAAAAGCAACGATTTCAGAATCTCTGGCAGCACCGGCGACTCGTACGACAGGATTTGCATGGCATCGCTGTCGCTTGCACTCACCTTCTTTCCTTCAACGGGGATGCCCTCGCTCTCGAGTGTCTCTCTCACATCGGCACACAAACCTACGGCTGGATGCGGCATCGTGGTGACCACTTCTATCGGCTCCTGCATGCGGCGCATAGCTCCGCTAAGCGTGATTCGGCTGTTGTTTTTCTTGCGTTGCACGATAGGACTGAATCTGCCGCGATTCACCACCGTCATCCGGTTGTCTATCTGTATCGAACGCAGATGCGGCACGGTGTCGACCACAAGGGCGCGGCCGCTCGATGTGTCGATAATCAGCGAGAACAGATTGTCGTTGTAGTTTATCGAATGCACTCCCGCGCCATAGTCTTCCGTCACGTCGGCGTCGAGCCAATCTTTGGGCACGGCGTTGTGCGGCTGTATCTTTTCCTCCGGGCGGATGTTGCCTTTGATAGCTTTTATGCCCCACAGTTTGATGTTTTCAACAGCGGCGGAGACAAAGGTTTCGCGGTCGGGGAAATGCTTGGAGTCAAGCGTCGGGTCAATGCCGCCCTCGATGACAATGTCGCCGTTGAGCGTTCCGTTTTTGTCGATAGTGCCTGTATATTTCAGACGCGTGCGGAAATGGAAGTTCTGGGTGAGTTGCTTCAACGCTGCCGACGATGTGACAATTTTCATCACCGACGCCGGTATCATTTGCCGCTCAAGATTATAGGACGCAACTGGTGTGCCTGTGCGCAAATCCATCACGCAGACGCCCACTGTGGCTCCTGTCATGGCACGGCTCGACACAAACTGCCTGATGGCTGAATCCATTTTCACAGAAAGCGAGTCGACGGTGGTGTCGACAACGCTGTCTGACGCCGTCACTGCTTTCACCGGTTGTCTGTCGGCGAATCCGACAGACAGCAGTAAGATTATCAGAATGATATGCTTAATCCGCTTCATTTTTATTTTCTTTTCCCATTATTTTAACATTCAAAGTTAAACATAAATCCCATGAATTGGCGGTGTGTGTAAACATCTTTTACCGAATTAACAATGTTTAACCACGCATCGTTTCTTTTCCATAATGCCTGCGCACCAACAGAAAGACGCCGGCTCCATAACGGAGTCGGCGTCTTCTTGCTGTATTCCTATGCGGCGCGATGGCTATTCGAGCACCAAAGTTGCGCGTGCAGGGAACGACATGTGCGGCGCGACGGTCACGGCATCGCCGGTAATCACGTCGCGGAAAGTGTCGCCGGGACGCATGATTTCGGCATATCGGCTCATGTCAACATCGGAGAGAGGCCCATCGGTGCCGTTCATCAGCACGATGAAGCGACGGTCGCCGTTGGTGCGCTCATAGACGTAGAGCTGGTTGGACGGCATGAAATGACGCAATGTGCCTGCCGATACGGCTTTGTTGCCTTGGCGCCAATGGAGCAGACGGCTCATAAAGTTGAACGCGTCGCGCTGGAGCGGCGTGCGTCCGTCGGCGGTAAACACCGACACGCTGTCGCCTGGGAATCCGCCTGGCATGTCGAGGCGCACATAGCCGTCGGTCACAGCCTTGCTGCCGTGCATCAGCACTTCTGTGCCATAGTATATCTGCGGAATGCCGCGGGTGGTCAGAAGGAATGCCTGCGCCTGTTTCCAGCGGGCAAGGTCAGACGGTTCCTCTAAGAGGAAACGGTCTGTGTCGTGGTTGTCGTAGAACGTCAGCAACCTGCTGCAGTCGGCATAAAGCATGTCGAGCGCAAGGTGGTTAAACAGGCGGTTGAGTCCGTCGCTTCCTGATTTTGTCTGTTCTCCAAACGCTTGCTGCGCCATCAGACACAACGGGAAATCCATCACCGTTGGCAATTCTGTATTGACTGGGTTCAACTTGTTGCCGCGTTGCATATACGCAATGCTCGCCTCGTTTTCAAGCCAGCTTTCGCCAACGATGTTGAACCGCGGATACTCGCGTGCCACGGCGCGGTTCCAACGCGCCATAGCCTCCATGTCGGCATACGGATAGGTGTCCATGCGGATGCCGTTGATTCCGGCATACTCAATCCACCAGATGGAGTTTTGGATAAGATATGTCATCAAGTGGGGGTTGCGCTGATTGAGGTCGGGCATACCCGACACAAACCATCCGTCGACGGTGTGCTTGAAGTCGTATTGGCTCACATAAGGATCATGCACCGTGTTAAGCCGGAAGTTGGTGAGCAGCAACGAGTCGACGGCGGCATTTCTCTTGCCTGTCAAATTTGCCTGCTGCACGCTTCTGATGCCGTCGGCTGTCGGCTGGGCATTAAGCCAGTCGTGGCTGGGAAGGTCGTAGAGCCACGGATGGTAGAGTCCGCAGTGGTTGAAAATCATGTCCATAACCACCTTGATACCGCGGCTGTGGCATTCTGAAATCAAGCGGCGGTAGTCGTCGTTGCTTCCGAAGCGCGGATCCACACGGTAATAGTCGGTGGTGGCATAACCGTGATAGCAGCCACCGGGCATATCGTTCTCAAGCACAGGAGTGAGCCACACTGCCGTGACGCCCAGTTCCTCAAGATAGTCGAGATGGTCGGAGATGCCCTTCAGCGTGCCGCCGTGGCGCGCGCCCGGGTTCGTCCGGTCTATGCGGTAGTCGAAATTGGTAGACTGATGCTTCACGTCACCGCCGTCGGCAAAGCGGTCAGGCATCATCAGGTAAAGCACGTCGGAAGAGTCGAAACCCTCGTGACTTGCGCCGTCGCCCTGACGGGCAAGCAGTTCATATTGCTTCTTGATTTTGCGCTTGCCACTGGCAAACGTGATGTCGACAGTGCCAGGTTTGGCGTCGCTGCCGATGGTGAGATACAGAAACTGATAATTCGGGCTGTCGAGGCGCGCCACGGAGTCAAGTTTCACGCCAGGGCAGTCGACCGAGGGCACAGCGTCGCGTATGCCCTCGCCCGTAACCATTATCTGCAGCTGCTGGTTTTCCATCCCTGTCCACCACATCGGTGGGTCCATACGGTCGACAGCAGTTTTTGCGTTGGTTGTCATTGCGCCGGCCAAAAGAAGTCCGGCAACAAGAAAGATTTTTTTCATCATAGGTAATTGAGTTTTTGTTTTTCCGCCATAAATTTACGACTTATTTGCCATGTAAATCACATTTTTGTGCATTTTTATGCCCTATTTGCAACTTTTTGGCTTTACGGTTGCGTCTGTAGCAACAGAGCGAGGGCGTCTACAACTCTGGGAACAGCGAAGGCTCGGCGAGCAGGCGGAAGGTGTGGCGGTGGTATGGGGTGGCGCCGAAACGCGCAATGGCTTCGCGATGGGCTTTCGTGGGATAACCTTTGTTCACGTTCCAGCCGTATTGCGGAAATTCCTCGTGGATGCGTTTCATAAACCCATCGCGGTGGGTCTTTGCAAGAATCGACGCGGCGGC
>ENA-ORNF01002894-ORNF01002894.1-human-gut-metagenome-genome-assembly--contig:-NODE-2894-length-12047-cov-2.889009_pt1 | contig 12047 bp, 8 predicted proteins | sample MGYA00242110_ERZ509012 | MGnify/ENA primary metagenome ERZ509012 (study PRJEB26280, sample SAMEA2338714) | human gut metagenome | biome: human gut; feature: human-associated habitat; material: faeces... | reverse complement strand
CAGCCGCACCGAGGAAGTCTGCCACACGTTTTGCCTGTCCAACAATAATGACCTGTCCCGAATCAATCTCATCATGCATATATTCACAAAAGTTTTCCATGTACTCACCGTCACCGACAACCATCAAACGAAAATTTGTTAAGCCAGAATCATTGAGCTGCTTTACTGCCTGCCCCAATACATCAAAGCCCTTGTCTCGGGATACGCGTCCTACAATCACGAACACCGTCTCATCCGTGGTGATTCCGAGTTGTTCACGAACCTGCTCCCTCGTTCTTTCGGCAGAAAGCTCCCCTACCGCATTATGTATATATCCACAGTTATTACGACGCGCATTTCTTTTTATAATTGATCTTTCTTCTGCATATTTACATACGCAATAAACCTTGTCAGATAGACGAAGTGTTATCGGTTCTACAAAAAATCTATACATGAACCACTTGAGCCCACGCTTCTTCTGCCCATCGAATGCAAAACCGTGGACTGTCGTAACGATGCAGCGACAACCTGCCAATTTGGCTGCCAATACGCCATAAAAGCCTTCGCTTTGCAGCCCGTGAACATGTACGATGTCAGGGGCTTCCGCCTTGATTTGCTTGACCATACGCCGAAGCAACTTGGAGCTGAAACCACCCGAAGTTTCATTTTGGAAACAAGAGGAGAACTCATATTCTTCATTCAATTTTGAATTCATGATGGAACGAAGATATATCAGCGGACCGCCGATTTTATCTTCAAAAGCATAGTACATCAAAACTTTCTTTTTTTCTGTCCCCATAGGTTCTCCTTTTCCGTATGTCTCAAATTCTCTCAAGCAAGTCTAAAATCTTTTTTGCCTGTACAATTTCATTTTTATTTTCTAAAACAAAATGCCGAGCCTTTTCTCCATACGAGCGTCGTTCTTGCGGAGAAGCGCTCAAAACCTGTTCGATCGAACATTTTAGAGCTTGAACGCTGTTATCGCCGACATAGTGCATATACGAATCATATTCATCTGGTATTCCGTCTAACTTATAGGCGATTACTGGAACACCGGAAGCCAAAAATTCTATGTTTTTAGATGGAAAGCTGTATTTTGTAAATTTTTCCACGTTCTGACGAGGATTAACCAAAACAGATGCTTGTCTCTGCAATTGTATCACTTTTTCTCGAGGAACCAAGCCAAAAAAGCAGATACGCTCGTCTTGTGTTGCCATTTCCTCGACCTCTTTTTGAGCATCTCCCGTGCCGCAAATGTATAGGCGAACAGTATCGTCCTTTATCTGATGAAAGGCTTGGAGCAAATTACTTATTCCGTATTTTTTGTCCAATGTTCCCGAATACATGACAATTTTAACAGAATCAGTCTCCTCATTCGCTTCTCCGCAGTCTGTCGCGACGCCTTCAACCACACAATAATTTCGGCTTTTGATCACATCATTCATGTGCTCCGTCAGAAGGACAAACGAGTCTATCCGATGCAATTTTCTGTGGATCACAAAATTTTCAATCCTTTTCGCAATTCTATATATCATTCCGGCGGACATCCGCATATACATAGGCAGATCCGGCACGATCATACAAGTTATAATAGAATTACTCATTTTCTTTGCATATAGCAAGTTCCAAACATTACGCAATGTAAGGGCATATGCCATTACAACCCCGTTGGGATGACTTTTGACCCATCGCTTTATTTCGGATTTGCTACTATGATATATCGAAACATGACGAATTAACGGAACATTAATGAACGAGACATTCACATCCGAGCTTCCGTTGTAATGAGAAAAAGAACTTTTTTTGAATCGTGCTATTTTGCAGCTGCGAGGAAAGACACCGATATATGGTGCGTTTACCAATTTGACGGGAACCGGCAATGACGCATCAAGACCGTTGATTATATGTTTTTGCAAAACATCGGCAGCAATCTGGACATTCTTGTTTAAATCGCGGTTTGTCAATTCATTATATAAACTCTCCGAGTATATTCCGCTCAAAAATAAAATTTCGTCGTGCTCATACGCTCTCATATACCAAGCTCGTCCTTAACCAGTTATTTCAGAGTTTTCTTTACAATATTTTTTATTATCCGTTTCCTTTGACGTTAATTCACGAAATTTCAGAACGACAAAAGTTGAGATGATTTTTTCTGGCTTTGAATACAGTCAAACGGTACCATCGCCCCAATACTTCATTCATTTTTCAGAGTTTTATTCGTATATACTTTCATCAAACAGCAATACTTTTCGGTTCGCCTCAATTCTTATTTACTTCAAGAGGCTTGAACAGTATACATTCGCCGCATTTTTTGATAAGGAATCAAATCAGCCGAGCCAAAGACCGCCCGTTGTCCACCACACGCCGCGCGGAGGCTTTGATTATGTGCGGTATCCCCCTCCCGAAAATCGGGAGGGATAATTGAATGTTTAATTATTTTTCAGCCAATAGCCGTTCTCATCGAAATGTTGCGTTGTCCAATTGTTTACGATTCCGTTGCCGTTGTATATGTAGTACGCTCCGACTGCAAGCTGTCCGGCAGATCTGATATAAATATACTTCGTCTCGCCGTTCACTTCAATCTCGATCATTCCAAGATTTGTCTGCTTAACTCCGTCTACATAGTAATACAGCGTTCCGTTCTCGTTTACAATTCCGTTCTTCGTTTCATTGAAAACGATAATTCCGTTTTCATCAAATGTATAAATTCCGTGATCCAACAAACCGTTTGTTTTGGTTATATAGTATTCACAAGATTTTGCAGCGGTCAACGAGCTTCTGATATAGTAATAATTTCCGTTTTCGTCCTTAACAAGACCTGCCGCAATCGGAAGTCCATCGGAAACATAGTAAGTCTCGTCATAAACCTTTACAAGCCCCTCGCTCTTTATTTGAGCTCCGGTTTCATCAAAGAGATACCAAATAGCCTCTCCGCTGTTGCTTCCTGTTTCTATATGGCGAAGTCCTGTTACCATATTCCCTTGATAATCGAAATAGTAGGTCTTTCTGTCTATATCAAAGAATGTTCTATGAACTCGTCTTCCTGCCCAATAATAACAAACGCTATCAGCGGTCTTTACCCATGCACCCTTAACAAGAACTCCATTATCATCAAAAGTGTACTCGTAATTTTCACCGCCTATTTGGCGAACGCCTGTCAACGCATAATAATCGTCACCAAAATAGTAATTGTTTTCTTGAACTTCTCTCCAACCTTGCATTAGCTTGTCGTTAACAGAGTAATACACTTTTCCCTCTATCTCAAACAAGCCGGTACCCAATTTGCAAACTTCGTTGCATACCGAGCACACAAAATGACCGTCAACTACTTGCCCGTATTTGTGACCCGTTGCAGGAACGGTCGTGCCCCAATCCACGACGGAGTTACAAACCTCGCAATATGTACGGCCGGTGTAGCCGGCTTCGGTGCAGGTGGCTGCCTTGTCAGCAAGAACGGTTTCTGTATGCTCATGCCAAGAAGTAACCGTCAGTACTCCGCCTTCATTCCCTTTGTTGACACCGATATAGCCTTCAGCGCACATGGCCTCGCTGTCTATCTGAATCTTTTCCGCAGAGAAGGTTCCCCATGTTCCGTCAGTGAAAAAGACGCTTCCGGATTTCGTCAAAAGTTGAATATCCATAGGATATACACATTTCTTCACTGTGATTATCCAGTTAGAATCTTTTTCCAGAACATTATGGGGATACCATGCACGTACAGGAATGGAGACTATAACACCCTCCCCGCTCACGGTAGAATCCGCAACACGAGTAGCATTTAATGTGATAAGTCCAGCATCACATACATCCTGAGTATAAGTAACAGTAAAACCGTCTGCCGCAATGATCCCAGAAGGTTCCCAATCATTCACATTGTTAACTTTAAGCGAAACCGTCACATTATCAACGGCAGAGATATCTGTCGCCAAAACATCAATGTAATAAAGCGAACCGACAAGCGTGGAAGTCAACGTTGTATCGTGCGGGACAATCTTGATTGTATTCGAGGAAGAGCCGGAACTAATCGAAAAAGTTCTAGTAGTATGCGACGCATTGCCCTCATTATCTGCAATCTCGAATTTAACAGTATGAACTCCGTCCGCAAAATCAATGGAAGAATCTATTGTGATTTTTCCGTTGACATAAGTGGCGTCAACAGCATTGCCGTCAACATAGGCCTTCGCCGTGGACGCGCTGATACCTGTCGCATTACTCTTTTCGGTATTTTCAGCAACCGAGACAGCAAAATCGACAACATTTTGCGAAATCGTTGCATTGTTAATCAATGTCGCAGAATCCGACATACCGGCCGTCGCATACGAAACATCCCCAAAGATGGGCGCCTCGCGATCTGGAACTACCGAAGAATAATCGACTGTAATATCATCTATATAAAGAGTAAATTTTCCGTTGTAGGATTTTGTATTGTTGTTTTTCCAAGCGCGGTCTTCAACATACCATTCGACCATGGCTCCGTAGTATCTCTCACTGCTGTAACCATTTTTGCTCGAAGTATTTGTTAACCTGTTGTTCTGCATCGTCATCGCATAATAACTGGAGAAAGCAGAAAGGTCCGCATAGAAATAATACCATCCATCGCTACCCATACCGTCACGATTCACAAGGAACTCGTTCATCGCAGTAGAACCGCGAGTCCAAGCACTCGATGCTGTTTTCTTATAGCCAAAAACAAATCTAGGATTAAGTCCGGATATATCGATTTCTTCAGGCAGATATACCCAAAATCCGAGTCCGGTCGCGCCCGTAATGTCAACATAATCTTCCATATTTCCATACATCTTAACACCGTCAGGATCTGTCGTAAGACCGTGAGCCTTCATCAAATCGGCATTATACGTCATCATGGAAGTAATGTAGTCTTCGTAATATGTTATTTGACTGAAATCTATGGAATAAGCCATAGAGTAATTTCCGGAGTGAACTTTTCCACTATTAGCATCCACTGCGGATATTTCCGTAGATACATTTGCATTATAGTAGTCAAACCATCCCCATCCGTCAACACTTCCGTCTTCAAAATCAAACAGTACCTCAGAACCCTTTCCAACATTCAAAGGAATGGTTGCACTCAAATCCGTACCTGTGACATTAGCGGTAATTGTACCCGAGCCGGTAACGGTCGTATCGGAGGTCGCGTTAAACGTGAGCCCGTCAACCGATCCAAAACGGTCATCGGAAAGAGTGAAAGTGACATCTTCTGCGGTGTATTTTACGGAATAATCAAACTCGCCGTACATCATGGAAAGACCGATCTCAGCGGATTTTCCGTAAGGGGCCGCTAAAGCAGTGGTTGTAAAGGCTACTTTTTCGGGAACAACCACATGAACGGTTGTTTGACCAACAACATTACCGCCGTAAACCATTTGAATCACGGCATCACCTGTCTTTGCGGGAGTGAAAACACCGTTTTCAACACTTCCGAAAGAAGGATCTTCAACCTGAATAACTGCTTCTGCGGGAATTTCTGCAGCTGTGCCCGCAGGACTTATACCTATAGCGGATATTTCGGTGGTTGCATTTACAGTAATATAATCATTATCCGCGGTCAGCGTAGCACGCTCAAATATATCTGAAGGTGCTGCGGTAGACGCAATAATGATACCGTTAGATATAGAACGCTCAGAACCATCGGAAGGGCGGTTCTGAATGACGCATTCGTTAGAACCCTCGTTCTTTGCCATGAAGGTGGTGGAGCCGCCTCCATCAAGGTTAAATGCTCTTACACAGCCGGCTTCCAGCATGATCTGAGCCAGCTCGTGCATGGTACCGCCGCAGGAGAAGGGCTCCTGACGGCCGTCCAGAACGCAAATGACCAGCTTGCCATCTGCAGTAATACCAACCATGGTACGGGAGTGGCGGTCGGTATTGTAGCTACCGGAAGCATTGGCAGTGACATCCTTGCCGTCCCAAACCAGATTGGAACCGAAAATGTCGATTGCCTCAGAAATGCCCTGTGCCTTGCAGGCATCCCAGGCTTCCTGGGTGTTGTCGATGACAGCCGTACCGTCGTTCAGGATTGCAAGGAATACAGGGTTGGATTTTTTATCCCAATCCTTCTTGACATTGCCGCCCATGATGAAAACGCCGCCGGGTTCACCGGTAGTCATATTATATCCGTCGCCGTTGCAGGCGGATACAAATTTGACAAGGTGCCCTGCACGTGCCAGTTTGACCGCGGTGCCGCCGAACAGCAGGTCGCAGTCATCCGGATGTGCACCGAAGACGAGAAATTTTTTCCGGTTCATTGTTCTATATCTCCATTGTTTGAATATTGAGGTTCCTGTTCCGGTGTTCTGCTGCATGGAATCAGAATGCGCAGAGGCTCCAGAGCCGGATTCTGCATTCGCTTGTAAAGACGGCGCGCGGCAAGATAGCCGATTCGTTCCGAGGCAAAATCAATGAGCTCCATGGATGGATCACTGTCGTCCATCTCCATTTGCCTGTCAATGACTACAGAAGGCAGGGTGCGTACCGTAGTGAACCGGCGCAGAGGCTGATACGGAATATTGACACAGTAAACTATGCTGTCCACATTGTTTTCTCTGATCTTTCGGAAGAGTTCCAGCACCGTTTTTCCCGGAGCCGCCAGATCTTTGTAATGGACCGTATGGTGAAATACCGTGATTTTTCGGTGAAGCAGAAGCTTTTCCTGAAATGCATTCCGGCTTTTTGCAAATGATGTCATCAGAAAATCCTCATCCTCGAATTGAAGCATCAGGAACAGGGGACGCTTCAGGTTGCGGCGGAGGATAGAGTCTGCCGCACGGTAGCCCGCTTCATCGTAATCGGCGCAGAATACATCTAGGTCGAGCTGGTGATAGGAACCGAGCGCCACGATTTGGGCGCCGGTTTCTTGCAGGAGTGGGAGATATTTGTCCACATTGACGCCTCCCGCGATGATGCCGTCAATCTGCGCCCCGAAAGAACATCCGCTGCGTATGAAGTTCTCTCCGGATTGGACCAGCAGCGTCAGATTATATTCTTCCGCGAAACGGTGGATACCGTGATAAAGCCTTGCTGAAATCCCGGAACGGTCGATGAGATGTCCTTTGATACTGGAGAAAAAAAGAAAGAGGAGTGTCCGTTTTTCCCTTGCCTTGATTTTTGTTCGCTGTCCCCGGCAGCGTTCGATCAGCCTGCGTTCCTCCAGCAGATTCATGACTTTATGCAGATTGGAGCGTGAGGTCATGAACTCCGAACACAGCTCCCGATGTGTCGGAAGCCCTGTCTGCGGCGTATAGAGCCCGTCTTTGATCCGCATTGCGATGGTATCGGCTATTTTTATGTATTTTTTCATGATAAGAGCATCGGGAGCAAGTTTGTTGTTTTCTGTCTGTTCTTAATTTCATATTCAAATCTTTCTTTTTCAAATCCGATGATGAAAAAATAAAAAGAAATATGAGAGCATGACAATGAAATATGAGAGCAGGCGGAATCAGGAAAAAAGGGAGAGGGAGCCTGACGGACCGGCATGGAAGATTTTTCTTTTGCCGTTACATGAAAAAAATCACTATGAAGAGATGCGCAAATATTGAGTTATTTGCTTGCCTTCAATCTCATGAAGAACCATCTTTTGCGGAACGGATGCCGCCTGTAAACGGGAGATACGGGCATTTTTACGTAAAAAATGGATTTACGCCCTGCGTCGGAGTTATTTGTTTTCCGGAATATTTCCGCTTTTCCTGATCCATGAGTCGAACAGGAAAAAGAATACGCCTGTCATTGAAACCAGAACCAGTGCGAGCGTGTAGAGCAGGGCGGCGAAACCTGCGCCGGTCGAATCGATTCCCTGCGCTTCCAGCACCAGCTGCGTGATTTTGTCCCGTGTTCCGAGTCCTCCCGGCGTAACCGGTATCGCCGCCGCAGTCCCGCCGAGCAGAGACGCCAGAACCGTTCCGCCGGTATGAGCCGTTGTCCCCGTGATTCCCGTGACGATCAGAACGAGTCCCGCGACCAGAAGCGGGTGCATGGCCAGAACACTCAGCAGGAACGCCGCAAAAAGCCGTCCGGGGTCTTTGCGGCAGGCTTTTACGGAATCCAGCACCGGGGTGATTCTGCCTTTTGCCATTCTGTCAATGAAGTCAAGGCATGTCCGCGCAAAAGGGATTCGGAAAATCACATCCTGAAGGAAAAGAGCAAGTCCCGCGGCGAGTCCGGCGAGGCAGAGCAGATAGAGAATGAGAACCGGATATTTCACCTCCGGCTGGAATGTCAGCACCTCTTTCATGGCGAAAGTGCCCGCCGCCGCCACAAGGAAAAAGAGCGCCAGCATACCGATGACACGGTCGATGAAGATGGAGGTCACTCCGTGAAGCCTTTTCCCTTTCTGAGTCTCTTTGACCAGGAATGCCGCTTTGACGACATCGCCTCCGACGGCGCCGCCGGGCATGCAGAGGGAGAAAAAGGTCCCCTGCATGCTTAATGAAAGGGCGCGTGAAAACGGTATTTCGATCTGCTGGATACGGAGCAGTATCCGCCAGCGGACTGCGCACAGAATCAGTTGTGCCCCCTGCCAGTGCGGTGAAGACCAGGATGCGCCCGGAGGCGATCTGATTCAGTTGCGTGAAATCAATCCCGCGGACGACCCAGCAGATCAGGGTGCCGGCGAGAATGAGCTTGAAAGCCTGGATGCTCCACGTTTTCCAGCCCTGTTTTTTTTCTGCGTCGTTTTCCAAGATGGATTCCTGTTGTTTCAGGCGGATAATATACGTCTTTCCGTTTCAATATGCAAGAAAAATGTCACAGGGATTCAAACTCTTTCCTGCGCCTGCGGAGTCCCTCGTAGACGGCGATTGCGACGGAATTTGCCAGATTGAGGCTGCGCGTGAAGTTCCCCGGCATCGGAATCGTGTAAAACTGTTCCGGATAGGAGTCATGGATATGTTGCGGGAGTCCGGAGCCTTCACTGCCGAAAATCAGATAGGCGCCGTCTTCCATCGGACAGTCCCAGTAAGTTTTTTCCCCTTTGGTGGAGTAGAAATACATCGGCGCGCCGCCTGTGGTTTTCACGAAATCCTCCCAGGATTCATGGACCGTATATTCAATGTGCCGCCAGTAGTCCATGCCGGAGCGTTTCACATGTTTGTCGTCGAGAGAAAACGAGATCGGCTTGACGAGATGAAGGGGACAGCGTGAACAGGAACAGATACGGCCGATGTTGCCGGTATTCTGCGGGATTTCGGGTGCGACGAGAACGACGTGAAAAAACAGTTCTTTCATTTTTCAGATTCATATCCTGTGTTGAGAAGTTTGCCGAGCAGTGCGGGGAAGTTGCCGCCTTCGAGTGTTCCCATGCCGGAGTAGGGATAGCCGTAAGTGATGCTGTCCCCGAAACAGACGAGGCGCGAACAGTCGCAGCGGTTGTCCCGCAGCGCCAGATAGACCAGTGCGGCGATGAAACGGTAGCCGTCTTCGGTGGGATGCGCGCCGTCCTTCGTTCCGGAATTGGCCTCGTTGCGGATGAGACTGCGCCTGTCCGCGCCGACCATTCCCGTTTCCGCGAAAATATGGAACAGGTTCAGATAAGGCACGCCGAGCCGCTCCGCCAGCAGGCGCATTGCACGTGCGTATTTCATGATTTCCGGGTTGAGATCCGTATCCGGCGGCAGGTTGAATCCGTAGCGTTCGATCACCTCCGGCGAAAAGACGGGAAGCGGCGAGATCAGCAGAAGATCCGTCTCCGTCTCCCGGACTGCCGAGACCATCGAATTCAGATTTTCCGTGAACTCCTCCAGCGGCACAAGCGCCCTCGGATTGACTGCGTCGTTGGTGCCGCAGAGAATTGTCACGCAGCTCGGATCATGTGAAAGCACATCCTTTCTCATGCGCCTGAGCATTGCGCGCGTATTATCGCCGGGATATCCGGCGTGAATGACCTCGTTTTTCATTTCTTGAAACCTTGATTTTATACAGATGTAACAAAGTTGCGGAAATCCCTGATTTCCCGTTTCACTGCAATAATGTCAATATATTTCACAAATGCCTAATATTCAACTTGAATTTTATCTCCGGACGATTTAGATTATGGTTCGGTCCGGTCGGGGCGACCCGGCAGATGTCTCCGGCGCGTGCCGGCACATGAATCTTAAACCAGAGAATTTTGTGGCTATGAAATCATTTCTTTCCGCTCTGTTTTGTCTTCTTTCCGTCCTGTTTTTTTCTTCCTGCGCCACCGACAATAATGAACGTCCGCTTTCCGATCTGGTCATGCATATGGCAAAACAGGTCGGCGGAAACGTCAACGCGCTGATGCTGCCCGATCCCGTCAAGGCGAGCGAGGGGGTATCCATGCTGATTGCGGGGCGCGAAGTCGCGTTCTACAGATACGACCTGAATTTTTCCAAACAGCGCCGTAAGCTTGAGCATATCAGGAATACCGGCATTCTCTATATCAGCGGGATTCCGTTCGAGGCGGAAGTGAACGGTTCTTTCGTCATGATCGACCACGCTACGAATGTCAAGAAGAAAGAGCTGGTCAAAGCGTTCCGGAGTTTTTAAGTTTTATTTATATATTGTTATTATCAGTTCGTGTATCAACCTCAAAGGAAAGGAAACAAGATGGCTAGAAAAGCCCCGATCAAGCGGAAAACATCAGCAGCCGCGGCAGTAAAAAAGTATGTGTATCTCTTCGGCAAGGGAATGTCGGACGGCAATGCGTCCATGAAGGAACTTCTCGGAGGCAAAGGTGCGAATCTTGCGGAAATGGCAAAACTGAATCTCCCTGTTCCCGCAGGGTTCACGATTACGACGGAGTGCTGTGTTGACTTTTTCAAATCCGGTATGCAGTATCCTTCCTGTCTGGAGAAACAGGTGAAAGAGGCTCTCGCGAAAGTGGAGAAAGCCATGGGGATGAAGTTCGGCGATCCCGCGAATCCGCTTCTGGTTTCCTGCCGTTCCGGCGCACGCAGCTCCATGCCGGGAATGATGGAGACCGTTCTCAACGTCGGGCTCTCCTCCAAAACGATTCCGGGACTGGTCAAAAAGACGAAGAACGAGCGTTTCGTCTATGACGCTTACCGCCGTCTGATCATGATGTATTCCGATGTCGTGATGGAGAAAGCCGAAGGCATTGAACCAGCCGAAGGCAAGGGAATCCGCAAACAGCTTGACGATCAGCTCGAAAAACTTAAGAAGGCGAAGAAATACGCTTCCGATACGGATCTGACCGTCGCCGATCTCAAGAAGCTTTGCGAAGATTTCAAGAAGACGATCAGGAAAGTGCTCAAGGCGGAGTTTCCGGATGACGCGGAGAAACAGCTCTGGGGCGGAATCGGCGCCGTGTTCAAGAGCTGGAACGGAAAGAAAGCCGTTTCCTACCGCCGCATCGAGGGTATTCCGGACGAGTGGGGAACCGCCGTCAATGTGCAGAGCATGGTGTTCGGAAACATGGGCGACAATTCGGCGACAGGCGTTGCATTCACCCGCGATCCCGCCACCGGAGACAACAAGTTTTACGGCGAATGGCTTGTGAATGCGCAGGGAGAAGACGTCGTCGCCGGGACCCGTACACCGAATCCGCTGAACAACGACACCAGGAACGAGCAGAACAAGAAGCTCAAATCCATGCAGGAACTCCTTCCGAAAACCTACAGGGAACTTGCCGGAATCCGCGCGAAACTCGAAAAGCATTACAAAGACATGCTGGATATCGAATTCACGATTCAGGAGGGCGTTCTTTACATGCTCCAGTGCCGCGTCGGCAAGAGAACCGGAACCGCTGCGCTCAATATGGCGATGGACATGCTGGACGAAAAACTGATCGACAAGGCGACTGCCGTAACCAGAATCTCCCCGAACCAGCTTGACGAGCTTCTGCATCCGATTCTTGACCCCAAGGCGGAGAAGAAAGCCGAGATCATTACCAAAGGGCTTCCCGCAGGTCCCGGCGGCGCGGTCGGCAGGATCGTGTTCACTTCCGAAAAAGCGGTTGAGCTTGCGGCAAAGGGAATCAAATCGATCCTTGTCCGCGAGGAGACGAATCCGGAGGATGTCGAAGGCATGCGTGCCGCGGACGGCATTCTGACCGCGCGCGGCGGCATGACCAGCCA
>ENA-ORNF01002891-ORNF01002891.1-human-gut-metagenome-genome-assembly--contig:-NODE-2891-length-12052-cov-4.239310_pt1 | contig 12052 bp, 10 predicted proteins | sample MGYA00242110_ERZ509012 | MGnify/ENA primary metagenome ERZ509012 (study PRJEB26280, sample SAMEA2338714) | human gut metagenome | biome: human gut; feature: human-associated habitat; material: faeces... | reverse complement strand
TCCCCTGCTGTCTGCCCATTTGGAATACATGCGGAACAGCATCTGTGCCCAGTCACACGACTCGGTTCCACCAGCTCCGGCATGTAATGACAGGATCGCATTATCCCCATCATATTCACCGGAAAGCAGTGTCTTAATACGGATATTGTCGAAAGTCGTAACAAATTCACTCAACATCTCCTCGATCTCCGGGATCAGGGAAGCATCATTCTCCTCATACCCCATCTCGATGAGTGTCTCTATGTCGTCAAACTGTGTTGCAAGCTTCTCATAAGTTGCAACATCATCCTTCATACTCTTTAAGGTTTTCATTTTATTCTGGGAAACGACCGGATCATTCCAAAAATCGCCGTCTTCCATTTCCCGCTCTAATTCCTGGATTTTCTGCTCTTTGTCAGCCAGGTCAAAGTGAATCCCTCACTTCCTGCAGCGGTCCTCTGTATGAATTCAGAGTCACTTTAAATTGATCAAGTTCTACCACAGTATCACCTCTTTCATTTTTTATCTGACAGACTCTTTTATCTGTCTGTTATTTTTATTGTAAAGTAAGCTTTGATTTTTGGCAATGTTTTCGCACTACTTTTAAGGTAAAAAAAAGAATTGCAAGTCCGATCGACGCGCCGAGCGTGTCAATGCACACATCCATCACCTCTGCCGACCTTCCCGGTATAAAATACTGATGAAACTCATCTGTAGCCGCATAAACTGCCGCCGTGAGCAGCGCCGCAAGAAACTGTCGCTTTTCTTGTTTCAGGATTCCGCGGTAAAATGTAAAAGAAAGCAGACCTAATATGGCATACTCTGTCATATGGGCTGCTTTTCTTACCGGATATTCGATTTTTTCTGCCATGGTCAACTGCTGTTTTTCGGTCATATCCAAATGGAGCGTATCATTGGCACGCTCCACCAGACGATGACACAATCCGCCACTCACTTTACTCGATTCCGTCGCAGGCTGATTGGAAAAAGAAAAAATCAGACACATCCATGCTACTGCCAATATCCCTGTAACGATCCGATAAAGTTGTTTTTTCATGCTATTCTCCTGTTATTTACTGGATTTTATCCTTTAAAACCTCTATCGCCTTCTGAATCTGGTTATCATATGCCTCGTCATAAGAAGTTGCATCTTTGTCGAGATATTCGTATTCCAGTTCAATATCCGGCTCAATTCCGACACCGTGAATATAATTTCCGTTCGGAGTAAAATATTTGGCAGTCGTAAGCTTCACTGCGTCCCCATCCTCCAACGGGAAGATTGTCTGCACAATTCCTTTTCCAAAGGTTGTCGTTCCGATCAGAGTGCCGTACTGATAATCTTTGATCGCACCCGCCAAAATCTCGGATGCACTGGCACTCTCCCCATTAATCAATACCGCAATTGGATAATCCAGATAGGTATCCCCGCTGGAAGTGTAGTCCTGACGGTTTCCGTTTTTATCTTCTGTATACACAACTGTTCCCTCCGGCAGAATATCATCCAGAATCTGGACAACTGCGGTCACCATACCACCGGGATTATATCTCACATCAATGATCAGTGCTTTCATTCCCTGATCCTCAAGATCTTTTACTGCCTCCTCAAATTGTGTTGCCGTCTCTGTCTCAAAGGAATCAATATGTACATATCCGATACCATCCTCGAACATCTTGTGGGACACACTTGGCAATGTAATGTCCTGTCTTTCTACATCAAAGGAAAGATTTTCCTCGGTAGACGGACGGTAAATCTCCAGATGGACAGTCGTTCCCTTCTCTCCGCGAATCAGTTTTACCAGTTCCGAAAGTTCCATGGAAGCAGCCTCTGTTCCGTCCACGGAAACGATCACATCATCTTTTAACAATCCTGCTGACTCAGAAGGGGTTCCCTCATAAATCTTGTTGACTGTTACCACCATGGTATCCTTATCCTGGCTTAACCCTGCACCAATTCCATAGTACTGACCTGTCGTAGATACCTGAAGCGCCTGATAATCTTCTGCATTATAGTAAACAGAATATTTATCTCCCAATCCATCGATCAGACCTGTATACAGTCCATCCTGCAGTTTCTCATTTTCAATATCATCATAATAATAGAGCTTTGTGTATGCAGTCAGTTCATTGATCTTGCTGACCGTATCTGCGTCGAGCACTGCGCCTTCTCCGTCATCTGCACTTTCCTTGTTCGTGATCAGGATCTGTGAATTTGTTGCCAGACATGCCACATTGATTCCCGTCCAGCTTATCAGAAGTGTTCCGATCACACCGATCACGATCCCTTTGACTGTGCTTCCTTTTTTCTTCTTTGGAGTCTCTTCCGCTCCAGTTTGATTCAGTTCATAATTCTGCTGATCCATAAATTTCCTTTCGCAGCAATTTCAAAACATTTTTGCTGCATCCTTTCCATGTAAACATATGCATAACCGCACCTCCACTTTCATAGCAATTGAGAAAAATGCCGAGGTGCCGGTTTTATTTTCCATAACCTTTACAAAACAGAAAAAAAGAGATTGTACACAAAATGCCGTTTCCGATTTCCGGCTTTCGTGTGGCAACCTCTTTTTATATACTTTATCTGCCTGATTCCCGGAACGCTTATCAGCCCTTGAGATAACTCCACGGACTGACATAACTTCCGTTTAATGATACACCAAAATGTAAATGATTTCCAGTAGAAATACCTGTACTTCCAACGTAGGCGATCGTCTGACCTGCGGAAACTGCTGTTCCTTCCGAAACTGCAAGCGAGGAACAATGCATATAAACGGTATAAAGTCCGCCGCCATGATCGATCATCACGTAGTTTCCGGCTGCACTGCTGTAATTTGCCGCCTTTACGGTACCGTTTGCCGCTGCAACGATCGCCGCACCTGCTGAGGCACCGATATCAATTCCTTTATGGTTTGAAGACGCTCCTGAAGTCGGTGAAACCCTCGTTCCATAATCACTGGTAACCCTTGTACTTGACGGACACGGCCATGTGAAAGCTCCACCTGTATAAGGATTGTCTGCTACCTCTTTTCCCTCTGCTGCCGCTTTCTCAGCCTCGATCCGCTTGATCTCCGCTATCAATTCGTTCTGCGCCTGTATCTCTGCCTCAAAATACTTTGCATCCTCCTGCGCATCCGAAATATTACTTGTGATGCCTGCAAGCTCTGTCTCCTTCTGGCTCATCAGTGCTGCAACAGACTGCTTCTGGCTCTCCACATTCGCTTTCATATTTTCCAGATCAGCGTAATCCTGTTCAAGCTGTTCTTTCGCCACGGTGATATATTCAATATTCTCCGTGTACTCATCCAGCTTTTGCCTGTCATACTTCTGGATCTCTGCGATATACTCTGCCGTATTCAGAAACTCTGCCACGCTGTTCGATTCCAGAAGCTGCTCCAGATACGTTGTCTGGCTGTTTTCATACATATACCGGATACGGGTTTTCATATCGTCATACTGTTTTTGTTTATCTGCTTCTGCCTGTGCTAATTCTGCCTCGGCATCTGCAATCTCTGTGCTTTTGTCCGCAAGCTGATTTTCCAGTGAAGTGATCTTCGATGAGATATCCACAAGTTCATTGTTCAGTTCCTGAACTTTGTCCTCTACATCACCTTTGGAATCCTTCAGATCATTGATCAGCTCATCTGTAGATTTCATATGATACCTCCTGGCTCTTATATTTCATTATATGATGAACGTCTGAGGTATTCGGAAATTGCGAAAATTGTGCAGCAATTCGAATACATCAATGAGTGGCAAAATTTATTCTTGATACTCATATTTTGTACATGGTAAAGTGACCATATGAGCAAAAGAAAGCACATCGGGAGGCAGGACACATGGAAAGAGGACTAAACACACGATGTCTCCATCTGGAGGAGACCGAAGGAAAATTGGAACACTATGGGGCAATCAGTTACCCCATTTATCAGACGGCGACCTATGAGCATCCGGAGGCAGGACAGAGCACCGGATATGATTACAGCAGACTTCAGAATCCCACAAGGGAGCATCTGGAAAAGATGATAGCGGGTCTTGAGAGCGGAATTGATGCCTTTGCACTTTCTACCGGAATGGCAGCGATTACCCTGCTGATGGAGCTGTTCAGGCCGGGGGATCATCTGATTGTCGAAGCTGACTTATATGGTGGAAGCATCCGGTTGTTTGACCATGTGAATAAAAAGAACAACTATGAATTTACTCATTTAAACTGTGCGGAAGATGATATTGAAGGTGCCATTCAGGATAATACGAAGGCAATCTATATTGAGACACCGACCAATCCGATGATGAATGTTTCGGATATTGCAGCCATCGCGAAGATTGCAAAGAAGCATGGTTTATTACTGATTGTGGATAATACTTTTTTATCCCCATATTTCCAGAATCCGTTAAAGCTGGGAGCAGATATTGTGGTTCATAGCGGAACCAAGTTCCTTGGCGGACATAACGATACACTGGCAGGCTTTCTGGTAACGAATAACGAAGAGGTCAGGGACAGACTGCGGTTCTTAATTAAAACAACGGGTGCGGGGCTGGCTCCCTTTGACTGCTGGCTGATTCTGCGCGGCATGAAAACGCTTGGAATCCGTATGGAACGGTCACAGGAAAATGCCATCAGAATCGCAGAATGGTTAAAGACACAGAGTATTGTCCAAAAGGTTTATTATCCTGGCCTGCCGGAGCATCCGGGATATGAAATTATGAAGAAGCAGGCAAGAGGCTTTGGATCCATGATTACCTTCCAGGTGGATTCGAAGGAGCATGCCTTACAGATTCTGAAACAGGTCCGGATGATTAAATTTGCGGAGAGCCTTGGCGGCGTAGAAACCTTAATTACCTATCCGACGACACAGACACATGCCGATGTGCCGGAGGAGGTACGTTTAAAGAACGGAATCACACCCTGTACACTCCGGCTGTCCACCGGAATTGAGGATATTGAGGATCTGCTTGGGGAATTGTCTGAGGTGTTTGAAAATTGCAGAAATTATGTAGCAATGTAGCAATTCTCAAACCATATTTATAAAGTACTGGTAACTATTCAGAAATCACGAAACTGGATAAAGGAAAGGATCAGATTGTATGCCGGAGAGAAATTTGAATTTTGATGAAATCATCAATCGCAGAGGAACCGATTGCTTAAAATATGATTTTGCGGTAAGAAGAGGAATGCCGGAGGAGGTATTGCCGCTCTGGGTGGCCGATATGGACTTTAAGACGACTTCTTATGTGGAGGATGCCGTGATCGAACGGACGAAGCATGGAATTTTCGGTTACAGTGAATCCGGAGAGGAGTACTTTAAGGAAGTTGCCGGATGGATGCGAAGACACCATAATTGGGAGATCCGTCCCGAATGGCTCATTAAAACGCCGGGAGTAGTCTTTGCACTTGCCATGGCAGTAAAGGCTTTTACAGAAAAAGGTGACAGTGTCCTGATCCAGCAGCCGGTATATTATCCGTTTTCCGAGGTGATCCGGGACAACGGAAGAGTCGTTGTAAGCAATGACCTGTATTTAGGAGAGGATAACCGGTATCATATCGATCTTGCAGACTTTGAAAAGAAAATCGTGGAATATCATGTGAAGCTGTTCCTTCTGTGCAGTCCGCATAATCCGACGGGCCGGGTGTTTACGAAGGAAGAACTGACTGCCATGGGAGATTTGTGTGTGAAGCATGGCGTGAAGGTGGTAAGTGATGAAATCCACAATGATTTTGTATTTCAGGGAGAGCATACGGTGTTTGCCTCTGTGAAGAAGGAATATGAGGAGATTTCCGTAATCTGTACCTCACCAAGTAAGACGTTCAATCTTGCCAGTATGCTGATTTCCAATATTTTCATTCCGAACCGGGAGCTGAGACAGCGATTCCGTCATGAGGTGGATGCAGCAGGAATCAGTCAGTTAAGCGTGTTGGGACTTGTGGCAGCCAAAGCAGCCTACGGGCAAGGAGATAAATGGTATGAACAGATGATGTCTTACGTTGGAGAAAATATTCGTTATGTGAAAGAATATGTGAAAGAAAACCTTCCGGGAGTAACGGTAATTGACGGAGAGGGTACATATCTTCTATGGCTGGATTTCCGGGGATGCGGACTTGGCCCGGAGGAGCTGGATCACAGGATCATTTATGAGGCAAAGCTGTGGCTTGACAGCGGAAAGATTTTCGGCGGTACAGGAGCGGGCTTCCAACGCATCAATGTGGCGGCTCCCAGAGCCATTCTCACAGAGTGTCTGGAACGGATCCGGAAGATTTTATAAAAGACCGGCTAAAAGAGTAGAACGTGAGGCCGGAGCAAGGCTCATGGAACGGACGACGCAGCTCAGGCAGGCTATCCTGACATGCGATAATTATTCTGTTATCTGAAAAGGGAACAAAAGCCGGAAAGGAAACAAGCCGTATGGAACTTCGACATATCAGATATTTTAAAGCCGTTGCGGAAGAAAAAAATTTCACAAGAGCTGCCGAGAAGCTTGCAATTGCGCAGCCGCCGCTCAGCCGTCAGATCCAGGATCTGGAAGCGGAGCTTGGTACATCTTTGTTTGTGCGGACACCGCATAAGGTCACCTTGACGGAAGAAGGGGAACTGTTTTTACAGTATGCAACGCAGATACTTGACCTTGTAAATCGTTCGGAAGAGGAAGTAAAGGAGCGGAAGGAAGGGCTGCAGGGAACCCTTTACATTGCATCGGTAGAAGGATGTGGACCGCGTCTTTTTGCAGAATGGATTGCGGCGTTTCAGAAAAAGCATCCTCATGTGCAGTATAATCTGTGGAACGGAAATACGGACGATGTGAATAACCGGGTGACGAAGGGGCTGTGTGAGCTTGCCATGATTACAGCGCCATATAATACGGAAGAGTTTCATGTATATCCGGTTTATAAAGAGCCATGGGTGGCTATGATTCCGAAAGGACATCCTCTATATGTAGAAGGAACGAAGCCGGTGCGGCCGGAGGAGCTTCTTCCTTATGATCTGCTGATCCCTTCCAGAGAATCCAGAAAAGGAGAAATTGACAAGTGGTTCAATGCGTCCGGTCAGACGCCGTTGATCCGTGGACGTGTCGCACATATGATGAATGCATATGAATTAAGCCTTCATGGAGTTGGTGTTTCCATTTATCCGGAATCTATTTCGGCACTGATCCATGAACAGGATGTCTGTGTGCGGAAGGTAGATCATCCGGACGCTTATGCTTCATATGCACTCATATGGAAGAAAAATCATACGCTTTCGCACGTGGCGGAAGAGTTTATTTCTTTTATTCAATCACTTTGACAATATGTTTCTTAATGGCATTAAAGCTTTCCTGACTGATGACATGTTCCATCTGGCAGGCATCTTCGGCAGCAACCTCAGGATCAACACCAAGAGTGGTAAGCCATTTCGTCAGACACTGATGACGGTCATAGATCATCTCGGCAATCTGGCGGCCGGATGGAGTCAGGGTGATGAAGCCTTCTTTGGACATTTCAATATGGTTACGTTCCCGTAAGTTCTTCATGGCAACGCTGATACTGGATTTCTTGTAACCTAATTCCTCAACAATATCAATGGACCGTACCACGGGCTTTTGTTTGCTTAAGACTAATATCGTTTCCAGATAATCTTCTGATGATTGGTTGTTGTGCATGTGATCCTCCCATTCATTTCCCACTGATTAAATAAAAAAACAGTAACTGATTCAGTTATGCAAAATGCCATCGGCAAAGCTTATTTTAAATGGATTTTGTATCATGGCTGTGAAAATATGGAACAGTTATCTGCAATATTTACTTATCAGTATACACCAACTTTCTGTTTCTTGCATCCATGAAATGAAAAGAAAATTGATAAATTTTCCTATTTGGTTATTGACAACTAATAAACGTTAGCATATACTAACCATGAAATAAATGAAAATGACTCTCAATTACAAATGAGGAGAAGGAAAATCAAAGTAGAAAGGTAACTGATCAGTACAGAGCGAAGTACTTTTAAATGGATTTACGCATCGTAATAAAAGTACTGAATAATTAAGGAGAAGGAAGGTAATGAGTATGCCACTATCTATGGTAAAAGAAGGCGAAATCAATACAATCTGCAAGGTTGGCGGCAAAGAGGAAACCAGAAAATTTCTTGAGAATCTTGGTTTTGTATGCGGCGGCGAGGTAACAGTAGTATCCCAGATCAATGGCAACATTATTGTTAATGTCAAGGGTTCCCGTGTTGCAATCGGAAGGGATATGGCGAATAAGGTTATGGTGATGTGAGTGCGTAGCACGAAGCAATCCGTAGGTATCAAAGTCGGGGGCTTTTGACCTCGACATCATTATATGAAATAAATGTCGGAAAAGCAAGAAAGAAAAGAATAAGCAAATCTCAATATCCGGCTTGACAACTGAAAAAAATGGGTTATATAATAGCGATATATTAAAAATGCATTGACGAAGAGAGTAACTTTTCCACAGAAAGGCAAAGCGAGCCGGTGATGGTGAGAGACCGGTACAAGTAAGGGAATTGTGAAAATCACTTCTGAGCTGTCAGAACAAAAGCGTAGGTCAGTAGTTCTGAACGGAATCCCGCCGTTACCGGGAAGCATATCACTCCTATATAATAGGAAGTATGTTGTAAGAGGTGGTTAACGAATGCATGAGCTTCGTCCTGTTACGGGATGGAGCTTTTTTGATACTATTCAGAGCAGGGCGAAGGAAAGCATCGGAGATGCGATTTTGGGTAGAATTGTGGTAGTGCGTAGCACGAAGCAATTCGTAGGTATCAAAGTCGAGGGCTTTTGACCTCGACATCATGTAACATGTAATAAGTAAAGAAAGGAAGCGCACTATGTACAAGCAGGTACCCACAAGCCTGAATTTCGTAGACCGCGAGAAAGCAGTCGAGAAATTCTGGGAAGACAACAACATTTTCAAAAAAAGTATGGAGCATCGTAAGGAAGGCGAGACCTATACCTTCTATGACGGACCGCCTACGGCCAACGGTAAGCCCCACATCGGTCATGTAGAGACCCGTACCATCAAGGATATGATCCCCAGATACCGTACCATGAAGGGATATATGGTTCCCCGTAAGGCAGGCTGGGATACCCACGGTCTTCCCGTAGAGCTGGAAGTCGAGAAGCTGCTGGGTCTGGATGGCAAGGAGCAGATTGAGGAATACGGTCTGGCACCTTTTATTGATAAATGTAAAGAGAGTGTCTGGAAATACAAGGGAATGTGGGAAGATTTCTCACGTACCGTTGGTTTCTGGGCTGACATGGATAACCCTTATGTAACCTATGATGACAACTTCATCGAGTCCGAGTGGTGGGCTTTGAAGACCATCTGGGACAAGGGTCTGCTGTACAAGGGCTTCAAGATCGTTCCCTACTGCCCTCGCTGTGGAACCCCGCTGTCCAGCCACGAAGTGGCACAGGGCTATAAGGCGGTCAAGGAGCGTTCCGCTATCGTACGTTTCAAGGTAAAGGGCGAGGATGCATATTTCCTGGCATGGACCACCACCCCCTGGACCCTTCCTTCCAACGTGGCACTGTGCGTGAATCCGGAGGAGACCTACCTGAAGGTGAAGGCTGCCGACGGTTATACCTATTATATTGCAAAGGCACTGGCAGACAAGGTACTTGGACGCCTGGCAGAAGAGGGCAAGGATGCTTACGAAGTACTGGAGACTTATGTTGGTAAGGATCTGGAGTACAAGGAGTATGAGCCTCTGTACAAATGTGCTGGAGATGCTGCTGAGAAGCAGAAGAAAAAGGCACATTTCGTAACCTGCGACGGTTATGTAACCATGACCGACGGTACAGGTATCGTTCATATCGCTCCTGCTTTCGGTGAAGACGACAGCCGTATCGGACGTAACTATGAGCTGCCCTTCGTACAGTTCGTAGACGGCAAGGGTGATCTGACCGCAGAGACCCCGTATGCCGGCAAATTTGTAAAAGACGCAGATCCCTTGGTATTAAAGGATCTGGATGCAGAAGGCAAATTGTTCGATGCACCGAAGTTCGAGCATGATTATCCTTTCTGCTGGAGATGTGATACTCCGCTGATCTACTATGCAAGAGAGTCCTGGTTCATCAAGATGACCGCAGTGAAGGATGATCTGGTACGTAATAATAAGACCATCAACTGGATCCCCGCTTCCATCGGTGAGGGACGTTTCGGCAACTGGCTGGAGAATATCCAGGACTGGGGCGTATCCCGTAACCGTTACTGGGGTACTCCGTTAAATATCTGGGAGTGCGAATGTGGACACCAGCATTCCATCGGCAGCCGTGAAGAACTGTACAAGATGAGCGGCAACGAGAAGGCCAAGACCGTAGAGTTCCATCGTCCTTACATCGACGAGATCACCATCACCTGCCCCGAGTGCGGTAAGCAGATGAAACGTGTTCCCGAGGTGATCGACTGCTGGTTCGACTCCGGAGCAATGCCTTTTGCACAGCACCATTATCCGTTTGAAAACAAGGAGCTGTTCGAGCAGCAGTTCCCTGCCAACTTTATCTCCGAGGCAGTGGACCAGACCCGTGGATGGTTCTACTCTCTGTTAGCGGAATCCACCCTGCTCTTTAACAAGGCTCCTTACAAGAACGTTATCGTAATGGGTCATGTACAGGATGAGAACGGCCAGAAGATGAGTAAGAGTAAGGGTAATGCGGTAGATCCGTTTAACGCACTGGAGACCTACGGTGCAGATGCCATCCGCTGGTATTTCTACACCAGTTCCGCACCCTGGCTGCCGAAGAGATTCTCCGGCAAGGCAGTACAGGAAGGACAGCGTAAGTTCATGGGTACCCTGTGGAATACCTACGCATTCTTCGTATTGTATGCGAACATTGATAATTTTGATGCTTCTAAATATACACTGGAATACGATAAGCTGCCTGTAATGGATAAGTGGCTGCTGTCCAAGCTGAACTCTACTGTAGCCGAGGTAGACAGCAATCTGGATCAGTACCGTATCCCCGAGGCTGCCAAGGCACTGCAGGACTTCGTTGATGAGATGAGTAACTGGTATGTAAGACGCAGCCGCGAGCGTTTCTGGGCAAAGGGTATGGAGCAGGATAAGATCAACGCTTACATGACGCTGTACACCGCACTGGTGACCATCTGTAAGGCAGCAGCACCCATGATCCCCTTTATGACAGAGGATATTTACCAGAACCTGGTAAGAAGCAATGATCCGACTGCTCCCGAGAGTATCCATCTGTGTGACTTCCCTGTAGTCAACAAGGATCACATCGACAAGAAGCTGGAAGAGGATATGGAGGATGTACTGGATGCTGTCGTTATGGGACGTGCGTGCCGTAACGAGGCTGCCATCAAGAATCGTCAGCCCATCAGCAGAATGTATATCAAGTCAGACTTCACCTTAAGTGAGTTCTACCAGGAGATCATCGAGGATGAGTTGAACGTCAAGGAAGTAGTATTTACCGATGACGTACGTGACTTTACCTCTTATACCTTCAAGCCTCAGCTGCGTACCGTAGGACCCAAGTATGGCAAACAGTTGGGCGGCATCCAGAAGCACCTTGCAGCACTGGATGGCAATGCGGCAATGGATGAACTGAATGCAGATGGTGCATTAAAGTTCGATGTAGACGGTGTGGCTGTGGAACTGACCAAGGAAGATCTGCTGATCGATATGGCACAGAAGGAAGGCTATGTATCTCAGGAAGATAACAGGATGACTGTTGTACTGGATACCAATCTGACACCGGAACTGGTAGAGGAAGGCTTCGTATACGAGATCATCAGCAAGATCCAGACCATGCGTAAGGAGAGCGGCTTCGAAGTGACCGATCACATCCGTGTATCCATCAACGGCAACGACAAGCTGTCCGAGATCGCACAGAAGAACAAAGATGCCATCAGCGGCAAGGTTCTGGCGGACGAACTGACAAGCGGTGCAGAGTACTCTGTATCCAAGGAATGGAACATCAACGGCGAGAACGCAGTGATCGCTGTGGAGAGAGTATAATACCAATAACAACCCAAGAAGGCTTCCCGTGAATTTCACGGGGAGCTTTTTCAGTTTGCGCGCCATGGGCGCGCTCTAACGGGTGCAAGTCCCGAATACGC
>ENA-ORNF01002886-ORNF01002886.1-human-gut-metagenome-genome-assembly--contig:-NODE-2886-length-12064-cov-3.424848_pt1 | contig 12064 bp, 5 predicted proteins | sample MGYA00242110_ERZ509012 | MGnify/ENA primary metagenome ERZ509012 (study PRJEB26280, sample SAMEA2338714) | human gut metagenome | biome: human gut; feature: human-associated habitat; material: faeces... | reverse complement strand
GCAGCCACTGTGAGCGGGAGATGGGTGCGGTTGCGCCGGAGGATTTCAGGCTTGCCATGCACAAGATGATCTTTATCGATCTGTTTGTGCGCAACTATTTCCGTGGCGAGGTGGTAAAGACACTGGTCGAAGCCGGACTTTCGGTGGATGTGATCGGAAAGGGCTGGGAGCAGCTTGCGTGCAGCAACAAAGAATGTCTGCACATCCATCCGCAGACTGATTCAGCAGCCTGTCTGGAAGAACTGGGCAGGGCAAAGATCTCCTTAAATGTGATGCCGTGGTTTAAAGACGGTGCCCATGACAGGGTGTTTAATTCGATCTTAAATGGCGCACTCTGCGTTTCCGACTCCAGTGCATATCTCTGTGAGGAATTAAGAGAGGGTGAGGGAGTTTGCTATTACGACTTAAGCCATCTGGAAAAACTTCCGGAGAAAGTGAAAGAATTATTGCAAAATGAAACCATGATGCAGGATATAGTGGCAAAGGGAAAGAAAAAGGTACTGGAACACCATACCTGGAAACAGCGTGCAGAGTGGCTGGAAACACAGATCAAAAAACTGGGCTTTTAACAGCAGTATATTTGCTTGCTTTTTTGGAAAAATGAGTATATAATACCAAAAGATAAGGCAGTGATGGAAGCTGCGGCGCGAATACTGTTTCAGAGAGCCGGTGGATGGTGTGAACCGGTGCAGGATAGAGCCTTTCCACTTCCGGAGTCAGCGGTGAAAGCCGCAAGGGTCGTATCCTGTATCGTACGTTTTAAGAGGTCGCAGGGTTTTAAATAGCAGAGAAAACCTGTGGCAAGATGGGTGGCAACGCGGAAGAATAAGAGCCTTTCGTCCCAGATGTAGGTGTCCAAAGAGGCGCGTACGATCGGGATGAAAGGTTTTTTTTGATCAAAAAACAAGGAGGATTATATGATCGATTTAAAATTTTTAAGAGAAAATCCAGAGGTAGTAAAACAGAACATCAGAAACAAATTTCAGGACCACAAACTTCCATTGGTCGATGAAGTGATCGAGTTAGATGCACAGGCAAGAGCCGTACAGCAGGAAGCAGATGAACTCCGTGCAAGCAGAAACAAACTGTCCAAACAGATCGGCCAGCTGATGGGCCAGGGCAAAAAAGACGAGGCAGAGGAAGTAAAAGCACAGGTAAATGCCAATGCAGCACGCCTTGCCGAGTTAGAGGAGCAGGAAAAAGAGTTACAGGATAAAGTAACCAAGATCATGATGACCATTCCAAACATCATCGATCCGTCTGTACCGATCGGAAAAGATGACAGCTGCAACGTAGAGATCGAAAAATTCGGAGAGCCGGTGGTTCCTGATTTCGAGATCCCTTATCATACAGACATTATGGAGCGTTTCAATGGTATTGACCTTGATGCAGCAGGAAAAGTTGCAGGAAACGGTTTCTACTATCTGATGGGAGATATCGCGAGATTACATTCTGCTGTTATTTCCTATGCGAGAGACTTTATGATCGACCGTGGATTTACTTATGTGATCCCGCCATTCATGATCCGCAGCAACGTTGTAACCGGCGTTATGAGCTTTGATGAGATGGATGCCATGATGTATAAGATCGAGGGCGAGGATTTATACCTGATCGGTACTTCCGAACATTCCATGATCGGTAAATTTATCGACACCATCAATGACGAGGAGAAACTGCCATACACCCTGACTTCTTATTCTCCATGTTTCCGTAAAGAAAAAGGAGCACATGGTATCGAAGAGCGTGGTGTTTACCGTATCCACCAGTTCGAGAAACAGGAGATGATCGTGGTATGCAAGCCGGAAGAGTCCAAGATGTACTATGACAAATTATGGCAGAACACTGTAGATTTATTCCGCAGCATGGATATCCCGGTCCGTACCTTAGAGTGCTGCTCCGGTGATCTTGCAGACTTAAAAGTAAAATCCTGTGATGTTGAGGCATGGTCTCCAAGACAGAAGAAATACTTCGAGGTAGGAAGCTGTTCAAACCTTGGTGATGCACAGGCAAGACGTCTGAAGATCCGTGTCAAAGGCAAAGATGGTACAAAATATTTTGCACACACCTTAAACAACACCGTAGTTGCTCCACCAAGAATGTTGATCGCATTCTTAGAGAACAACCTGAATGAAGATGGCAGTGTCAATGTTCCGGTAGCACTTCGTCCATACATGGGTGGAAAAGAAAAACTGGTTCCTGTGAAATAACTCAGAAGTTAAAATAACTCGGAAGATAAAATAACGGGAGAATCGTTATGAAAATGAAAAAAATATTGTGCGGAGTACTGTTCGGACTGACTGTATTGATCGGTGCAGGTGGCAGCCAGGTCGTAAAGGCAGAGGAAACGACAGAGCTTGACTTAAGCAGTGCAACGGTATTTCCAGATGCAGAATTCCGGAAGAAATTAAAGACGTATGACACAGATAACAATGGAAAGCTGTCAGATGCTGAGATAAAAGCGATTACAAGTATTAGTACTTTTGGTTACGATATCACGGATCTGACGGGCATCCAATTTCTGACATCACTGGAGAGCCTGGATTGCTCATCATCCAATGTCAGCATTTTAGATGTAAGTGGCTTGACGTCACTGAAGAGTCTCGATTGTAAAAATACGAAGATCAGTAGTTTGGATCTAAGTGGTTTGACATCATTGGAGAGCTTGTATTGCGGATCTACGAAGATTAGCAGCCTTGATGTGAGTGATTTGACGTCATTGCAGAATTTGAGATGTGAATTTACTTCCATCACGGATCTGGATGTAAGCAGCCTGACATCACTGAAAAGTCTGTATTGCAGAGCTACCAATATCAGCAGTTTGGATGTAAGTAAAGTAACATCGTTGCAAAATCTGGATTGCGGAAATACCAAGATCAGTAGTCTTGATCTAAGCAAATTAACAGCGTTAGAGTTTCTGAATTGTGAAGATACGAAGATCAGCAGCCTGGATGTAAAAGACCTAACATCTTTAAAAAATCTGAACTGTGGATCTACGAGCATCAGCAGTCTTGATGTGAGCAGTTTAACAGCGTTGGAGTCTCTGAATTGTGAGGATACGAAGATCAGCAGTCTGGATGTAAGTAAAAATACCGTATTGACGTGGCTGGTCTGTTCGGCACCGGTAAAAGAAGATACCGCAACCGGAAAATATCTGGTGCAGATGACACAGATCAAGGGAGCATTTGATACTTCAAAAGTTAGTGAAATTTCTGATGAAAAAGCAGTTCTGACAGAGGAAGGTTTTTTAGTTCCTTCTGTTTCTGGTAATGGTCAGATTTCTTACCGGTATGATAACAGAGTGGATGTCGATGTTAGCTATAGGAAAGACAGCAGCGATAACACCTCGAATAATAATGCTGGCGGCAATACATCGGGAGAAACACAGGCACTCAAAAAAGGTGACGTGGTTACGGATCGTGCATCAAAAGCAAAATACAAGGTAACAGATGCAACAAAAAAGACGGTTGAGTATATCGTCTCCACCAACAAGAAAGCCAAGAAGATTACAATACCGGCAAGTATAACGGTAAATGGGGTATCCTATCAGGTAACCTCTGTGGCAAAGAATGCATTTTATAAAAATGCCAGTGTGACAACAATCATGATTGGCAATAACGTAACTTCAATCGGTGCAAATGCATTTTCGAACTGCAAGAAACTTACCAGTGTGACAATTGGAAAAAATGTGAAGAACATCGGAAAGAGGGCCTTTTATAATTGCAAGAAGATTAAAACGATTACCATAAAGTCTACGAAGCTGACGAAGAAGACCATCGGATCGCAGGCATTTAAAAATGTAAATGCAAAGGCAAAGGTGAAAGTGCCAAAGAGCGTGAAGAAGTCTTATCAGAAACTGTTAGTTTCCAAGGGACTCAATAAGAAGGTAAAGATTTCATAATTTTAAAAATGATTTAAGGCGCATGAGAAATCATGCGTTTTTTTTATGCAAAAATAGGTTTACAAAACTGCGCAATTTATAAAAAAATAGTTGCGCAAATAGGATACAAAATAGGAAAATGCAACAAAAAATATTTTTGAAATAGTACAAAATAGACAAAGAAAAAATGAAAAAAGAAATAAATTTTACAAAAAAATAAAAAAATATTGTGAATAAATAGGAATTGTAAATAAACCATTTGTTCTATATAATTGAATAATCGGTTGCGCGTATATGCAAAAGTACCAAACAACCGGTTGAAAAGAAGAAGGGAGAGAGAAAATGAAACAAAAATTTCTAAGCAGGCTGCTCGTATTTGCGATGTCAGTCTCGTTGCTGACAGGGCTGTCTGGCCCGGTTGCAGCTGAAACCGTTTCAGGAACGGAGCATGCAAATTTAGATTTTGAAGATGGAATTACCGGCTGGGATACGACCGGCACGGTAACGGAAGAAAACACAGGTGCGCAGGGGGGAGAAAAATACGTGCATCTGGAAGCAAACTCTTCCATTACAATGACCATAAAGGATTTGAAGCAGGGAAGTTACACACTTTCTGCATATGTAAAAGGGGAAGCGGGAAAAGATGGAAAGATCACCGTTTCCAATACAGGAGGACCGGATTCGGTTGCACTGTTAGATTCCTATAAAGGCGTTGACACAGATACCAGTTCAGCAACGAATGGACAGTACATCTGGAGAATGATGGGACACCGGAATGTGCTGGTCTATAACGGACAGATGACGATCACCGTTGAATCCGGTTCCAAGGCATTGGATCTTGACACGATGGAGCTCGTGTTAGATTCAGAAGATGCCAATACGATCTCAAACTGGGATTTTGAAGATGGAACAGATGACTGGACAACAAGCGGAACCGTGGATGTGACCAAAGAGGATGCCGACACAGGAGAAAAAGCGATCCGCCTTGGAAATGACAGTGAAATCTCCCAGAAAATCGCGGTGGAACCAAATACCAGATATTCGGTTACCATGCGTGCCAAAGTAGACAAGCAGGATACCTTTGAAACCGTAAAAGTAAAGAGTACCTACCGTACCGATTCCACCGGTGCACTTGGAACCATAGGAGAACTACAGAACCGTACCAGTCTGGGTGACCGTGTCAATATCGGTGTACGTTCCACAGACGGAACCGTACTTCGTCAGGCACCATCCGGTACAGAGGGATACGGACTGGTTACCCTTACATTTGAGACCGGGGACGACCAGACGGAAGTAGAAGTGTATGCGAATACAAAATACGATGAGGCATATCAGGATTCCGTAACAGTTTATACCTCAAAGGGATCGGAACTTGCCGATACATGGAGTGGAAACGGTTCTGATTATGCTTATGTAGACAACTTCGATATTTTCCGTATTCAGGATGAAAATTATCTGCGAGGCGCGGATGTCTCCTTCCTTCCGGCAATCGAAGATCTCGGCGGAAAATATTTTGCAAATGGTGTACAGCAGGATTGTCTTCGTATCTTATCCAACCATGGAGTAAACTCGATCACCAACATGATCTTTGTTCATGCAGGTGAGGGCGCAAGATATCCGGATTCTTTAAGCAAGGTATATCTGGACGAGTACTGGTCCGGCGGCTGGTGGATGAATGAAGATGGCAGCCAGGCAGAACTTAAAATGATCTCCCCGGATGATGAGGAAAGCGCATGGTTTGACAAGGAACACTCCCTGGAACTTGGAAAACGTGCGACAGAGCTTGGAATGAACTATCTGCCAAGTTTCCACTACAGCGATACCTGGATGAGTAATGCAAAAGCATTCATGCCGGAAGACTGGCTGGATACCGATTATGAAAATGAGTACAAGAACACCGATCTGGCTCATATGCAGACGATCGTATACAATTATGTTTATGATTTTATCAGTGCACTGGCAGAAAATAACGTCAATGTGTGCGGTATCAAACACGGAAATGAGCAGAACGGCGGTATTGCATGGCCGGTTGGAAAAGGAGCTACCTCATCCGGACATGCAAAACTGATCGCAGCTTCCTACGCAGCAGCAGAGGATGCAATGCCGGGAGTTGCCGGATATGTGCATACCAACAATGGTTATGACACAAGTTCCATGAAGACCTTTTTCAAAGGACTTTTAAATAATGGTGCAGAGTTTGACAGCCTTGCCTTTTCTCTGTATGGTGGACGTTCTTCCGGAAACATCATTTCGATGGCAAATGCAATTTCATCAGATGAAACATTACGCTACATGGACTATGTAAACGTAGAGACCGGATTTTCCTTTACCAAATACAAACCGACCATGGATACGGCAAACAGTTCCATGGGACAGACTGCATATTATTATCTGACACCGAACGGACAGTATAACTGGTTATTGGATTATATGCAGGCAGCACTTGATACACCAAATGCGTACGGACAGACCAGAGGTTTCTATTACTGGGAGACAGACTGGATCCCGACACCGGGCGCAGGATCTACCGCAGGCGGATCTTCTGATATCAACCAGAGAATCATGTTTAACAACGGAGATACTTCCATTAAAGAAATGGGAAGTACACAGGACGGAAGAGCCGGAGATATGATGGACAGCATGTACGCATATCTGATGCGTGGATGTCCGAAATCAAAATCCGCTGAGATGCTGACTCCGTTAAAAGATGCAGGAACTTATTCCGTAGAGGTAACAGAGCCGACCGGAATCACACTTTCCAAGAGCAGTATCACACTGGCAGCAGGCGAGCAGGAACGTTTACAGCCGACAGTAACACCAACAGATCAGGTGGTTTCAGACAGTAACATTACCTACACCTCATCCAATCCTGCCGTTGCAAAAGTAACACAGAACGGATTTGTATGTGCGGTATCCAAGGGAGATGCAGTCATCACCGCTTCCGTCAAAGGAAATCATACAGCAACCATCAATGTAACCGTAACAGACGCCAATGCAGCAGAAGGTATCACCTTAAAAGTAGGAGATACGACGGTAACAGATGGCAGCACAAAGAGTGCCGCTGTACTGGATAAATTACAGCTTACCGCAAGCTTATCCGGCAGTGATGTGACAGACCAGACCGTCTGCTACACCTCATCCAACCCGGATGTCGCATCCTTCTTAGGCGAAACATGGCAGACCGAAGCGGGAACCATGAGACAGGAAACTGAGAAGACCGATACAAAAGCACAGTTAAATGTAAAGAGTACAGGAACCACAGTCATTACCGCAGAAACTGCAGATAAAGCAGTATCGGTAAGCTTTACCTTAAACGTGACAAAAGTAAATGTAACAGCTGTTACATTAAACAAAACCGAAGAGAGCATCGGCTACGGAAAGAGCTTACAGCTGAGTGCAACCGTAACACCGAGCGATACGACCAAATATAAAGTACACTGGGAGTCATCCGACACTTCTGTTGCAGAGGTAGATCAGACCGGGCTTGTGACCACAACCGGTGTTGGCGATGTAACGATCAAAGCAATCTCAGATGATAATGAAGAAGTTTACGGAAGCTGTCTGGTACATGTACTTCCGATCCAGGTAGAGGGAGTTTCCTTAAGCAAGACATCCCTTACCTTACAGCTTGGATCATCCAAAGGACTTACCGCGATCGTAACTCCTTCCAATGCAGTCAACAAAAATGTAACCTGGAAGAGTTCAGATCCTTCCATCGCAGACGTAGATGAAAATGGTAATGTGACAGGTGTTGCAGTGGGCGGACCGGTTACCATTACCGCAACAACAGAAAACGGCGGTTATACTGCAGAATGTCAGGTAACAGTACAGGCAGAGGCAATTCCGGTAAGCGGAGTGACCTTGGGAGAAGAGGAATATTATTTCAAATCAGATTACTTCTCTGATACCAATCAGGATGAAAATGCTCCAATGCAGAGAATGGAAGCAACCGTGCTGCCGGATTCCACAACCAATACCGATGTAACATGGACATCCGATACACCATCTGTCGCAACCGTAGATGAGTATGGACAGGTCACCGCAGTGTCTGCCGGTGTGGCAACGATCACAGCAACCACGGTAGATGGCGGCTATGAAGCATCCATGAAGGTATATGTTCCGGCGATCAGTGAGAGCTTTGACAACCGTGATACCGGTAATACCTGGAGCATGGGAAAATCCGTAACAGGTGGAACCCTTTCTGCAGCAGTAGCAGAAGATTCCGATGGAAATCATATTTTACAGATCAGCGGTTCCGGAAATGGTGACCGTGCGATCGCAAAGACCTTTACCAAGGCAGTATCCAACGATAAGGTCATCGTTGATTTTGACTGGAATGTGGGAACCGTTGCAAACGGACCATGTTTCCTGACCATAACAGACAGTGCAAATCACTGCTATTTCGGATTACAGGAAGACAGCAATGGCGTATTATACTATGGTACACTTGGTACGATGGCAAACTACAATACACTTGCAACAACAGAGCAGTTTGGAAGTGCGTTTAATAAAAAAGAAACCTGGTATCATGTAAATGCAGTGATCGATATGGAACAGGAGAAAACGACTCTGACCGTAACTTCAAAAGCAGATCCAAGCATTACTGCAACCGAAGAGATCGCATTTGTATCAGGAACTTCTTATAATAAAGATGTTGCAGCTATTCATTTTTACGGAAGAAGAACCAACAAAGTAGTTCTGTCCTGGAACCCGGCAGTGGATAACTTCAATGTTTATCCGGCAGCAGCTGTTCCGGGTGCAGTAGAGACCGATAAAAAATCAGTAAAACTGATCCCGGTAGCAGGAACAAGAGGTGCCAGTGCAACTGTAACAGCAAAAGTTGTACCGGCAGCAGCCGATCAGGAACTGACATGGAAATCATCGGATGAAAGTCTTGTAACTGTGACATCCGATGGTGTGATCAAGGCAGCAAATACTTATGACACTTTGGAAGAGATCAAGACAGGAAGCTGTGTGGTAACCGTAGCGTCCGCAAAAGATGCTTCCATTTATCAGGAGATCAATGTAGAAGTAAGCAATAACCCGAACGCATCCGAGTTCTTTTCGATTAAGGATGAGAGCGGAAACACTGTATATGAGATGGGAACCGGCGGACAGACCGTCAGCTTAGAGAGCGGCGATCAGAAACAGTTCTTCCCGGTTTTAACCGGTGGAGACGGCGAGAGTGATTATGCTAGTGTGACATGGACATCAAGCAAACCAAAGGTAGCAGTGATCGACAGTGAAACCGGAAAGCTGACCGCAAAAGCCGGTGGAAAGACAGAGATCACACTGACTGTTACCATGTATGCAGGAAAACCTCTGACCGGAACTTTTGAGGTAGCAGTAACCGGAGAGACCCTTGCAGATACAACAGCACTTGAAACTGCCATTGCCAATGCAAAACAGGCAAAGACTGAGGCAGACGACTATTATACAGAAGAAAGCTTAACAGAATATCATGCGGCACTTGAAAATGCAGAGGATGTATTACAGAGAGTTGCCGATGAAAAATGGTCCGGAGACAAACAGAATGTAGTAGATGAGGCAGAAAGCCGTCTGAACGCAGCTGTGGCAGGACTGGAAAAGAATGCTGCAATTACCGGAATTGAGATCACAGGCGGTGATGCAGAGGTAAACATTAACAAACAGATCACACTTGGTGCAACCATTACACCTGCAACTGCAGAGGAAACCGTGATCTGGACCTCCGATGACCTGTCCGTAGCAGTGGTAGACAAAAATACTGGTGTAGTGACAGGAGTAGGTGAAGGAACCGCAACGATCACTGCACAGGGTGCAAACCGCAAGGTATCTGCACAGACCACGGTCACCGTTACCAAAGATCTGACTTCTGCATATGATACCAATGGAATTGTGGTCACAGAAGTGGGAAGTTATTCGAACCGAAAAGCAAGCAACGCATTTAACAATGCCCGCACAATGAACATGAATGCAGGTTCCAGTGCATGGTCAACCGGTTCATCCACCAAGCTTGGTTCGATCGCTGTTGATTTTGGTTCTGAAGTAAATGTGGAAAATGTAAAATCTGCATTCTGGTCACAGATGAAATACACACTGGATGTGTCAGAGAATGGAGAAAACTGGACAACGGTTGTAGACCATTCCGAAGAGGCAGCCGGAGCAGTGGACGGAACAGATAAAGAGCCATATGTGGATACATTCCCGGAGGGAACAGTAGCACGCCATGTAAGGATCAATGTCCTTGAAAACAGTACAACCGGCTGGATCGGTATTACATTATTACAGATCAATGGTTCCTATGCAACCGATGCAGTTGCAGTAGCAGGAATTTCCTGTGAAGGAATTACTGTGGAGAATGTTTCCGAACTTAACATGGAAACACTGCCACAGACAGCAACTGTAGCAATGGCAGATGGAACAGAAAACGCAGCAGAGGTAACATGGGAGGAAACCTCGCTTGCAAAAGTGATCGCGGCAGATGAAGCAGGAACATATCAGGTTTATGGTACTGTAACTATCAATCAGATTAACTATGATGTAACATGTGAAGTAACGGTAAATGCAAAAGCACCTGTTGTAGTACCAGTTGATAAGACAGCATTGGAGCAGGTCATTGCAAATGCAGAGGCATTAAATGAAAGCGATTATACAAAAGAGAGCTGGGCAGTCGTAAAAGAGGCATTACAGGCGGCAAAAGAAGAGGCAGCGAAAGAAGATGCCACACAGGAAACTGTGGATGCGGCAGCAAAGACTTTAAGTGATGCGATCAGTGCACTTGTGAAAGCAGCAGCTGAAACGCCAAAGACCCCGGATACACCACAGACCCCGGATACACCACAGACCCCGGACACACCACAGACCCCGGATGATTCCCAGAATACGAATGACAGCCAGGGAACAGATGACAGTCAGGATACAGAGGATGCCGAGGATGCACAGCAGGTCAAAGTAACCAAGATCGCATTAGAAGCAAAACAGTATTCGATCGCTGCAGGCAGAAAAGTAGCACTGAAACCGGTGGTAACACCAAGCAATGCCGCAAATAAGATGGTTGTTTGGACTTCATCCAACACCAAATATGCGACAGTCAGTGCAAACGGCGTAGTAACGGTCAAGAAAGCAGGGGCAGGAAAGACAGTAACGATCACAGCAAAAGCAGCAGATGGCGGCAATGCCCAGGCAAAAGTCAAGATTAAGATCATGAAAAATGCTGTAACCAAGATATCCTTAAAGGCAAAGAGCAAGACGGTTAAGGCAGGAAAGAAGACAAGTATTCAGGCAAGCATAAGGACAAATGGAAAGAATGCAAACCGGAAATTAGAGTGGACTTCTTCCAACACCAAATATGCAGTTGTAAACAGCAAGGGTGTTGTCATAACCAAGAAGGCAGGAGCAGGAAAGACAGTAATGATCACAGCAAAAGCAACCGATGGAAGCGGTAAGAAAGCAAACGTAAAGATCAGGATCAAAAAGTAAAAAAATGCAGGGCGATATGCCCTGCATTTTTTAATGAAACAATAAAATTAACATTTCTCCGGTTCCGGATAGTCTACTCCGAATGTCTCAACAGTTACAGTTTTCATAACCTGTTTCTCTAATGGACGGTCAGAATAGTCTGTGGTTGTCTCAGCGATCTTATTTACCACATCCATACCCTCTGTGATCTTTCCGAAAGCAGCATATGCGCCATCTAAATGAGGAGCATCTTTGTGCATGATAAAGAACTGGCTTCCTGCTGAGTTTGGATGCATGGCGCGTGCCATGGAAAGAACACCTGCAGTATGTTTCAGATCATTTTTAAATCTGTTCTGAGTGAATTCACCCTTAATGCTGTATCCCGGACCGCCCATACCTGTTCCGTCCGGGCATCCTCCCTGGATCATGAAACCGTTGATCACACGATGGAAAATAAGTCCGTCATAGAAGCCTTTTTTTACAAGACTGATAAAGTTATTAACTGTATTCGGTGCAATCTCAGGATATAATTCTGCTTTCATCACATCGCCATTATCCATGGTAATTGTAACTATCGGATTTGCCATAGTTTCAAGTCTCCTTTTCAAAAAGTATTGTATTTCGCTGTTCGCTCTATTATAATATGCAAAGAACAATTCTGCAAGAAAAAGGTGGAAAAGATGATTATAGAGACAAAAACACCACAGGAAACATTTGAGGTGGGAAAGAAGATCGGAGAGAATGCGA
>ENA-ORNF01002877-ORNF01002877.1-human-gut-metagenome-genome-assembly--contig:-NODE-2877-length-12100-cov-5.579328_pt1 | contig 12100 bp, 11 predicted proteins | sample MGYA00242110_ERZ509012 | MGnify/ENA primary metagenome ERZ509012 (study PRJEB26280, sample SAMEA2338714) | human gut metagenome | biome: human gut; feature: human-associated habitat; material: faeces... | reverse complement strand
CCTCTGATAGGAGCGTATCTTTGATCATATTGGCATATTCTAATACGAAATCATAAGTAATCTCGTCATGCAATGGGCAAACAATTACCGTTCTTGCATAATCAAGCGGGATAATTAAAAAGCCGCGGTTTGCCTCAAATAATTCTTGTAAAACGCGGCAAATCAAATCGCTGTCTGTAGCCGCACCGCCGGATGTTTTATTCAGGGCTACCAAAACAACCGCAAAACCGTCGGAATTTAGAATAAATTCTCCGTATACTGCCTCCAACTGTTCTTCCGTTACGCTTCTGCGCCCTTCTATCAGTAACTTTTTAAAAATATTGATAAGATCTTTACTGCTCTGCGATTCCCGGTACCGGAAGCCATGCGCAGCAAGTGCCAGAATATTCTTTTGATTGGCACGTTCTTTTTCTTCCGAAGGATTCAACTTTAAAAACATATACATGATTTCATCCGTATTCACCGTAACATTTTCAAATAAATAACCGCCGCGTATAAAACCAGAATTTTCATATAAATTAAAATTTTCACATAAAATCATTTTAGCAAATTCTATTGCAATCATCTTCTTACCTATTCCCTGTTTTCCTATAAACATATAACTATGTAGTATAGTATTATTTATTAATGACTTAGTTAAAATATTTTTTACATTATCATTTCCAATTATATTGTTAAAACTCACAGATTCACCACCATACTTATATTGTACTTTACTTATTTTTATCTAACATTTTTATAAATGCCACCAATTTTATTAATTGGCCAAATTCTACATACGGCTTTACTTTCTATTTTTTCTATAGGAATACATCCGAATCTTCTACTATCTATAGATTCTCCTCTATTGTCGCCTAATACATACACTGTATTTTCAGGAACTATTAAGTCTGTATACATTCCGTCTAAGTCTTCAGTAATAACATAATCTTGCAAATAATTTTCTTGTAATTTTTCACCGTTTATATATACACTTTCATCTTTTATTTGAACATGATCACCTGGGATACCTATTACTCTTTTTATATAACTTGTTTTGCCTATTTCAAGTGTATAATAAATAAATTTCAAAACCATACCATTTGGATTATATTCATACACTGCAACAGGATTTTCATAATCAACATGATTTATATCTACATATCTTTGAGTTGGTGCCTCAAAAGTTATTATATCTCCTCTTTCAGGCATTTTATTAAAAGTTGCACCCCACTTACTTAACCATAATCTTTCATTTTGCATTAGTGTTGGATACATAGATGACTGTTTTACAACAGTAGGTACTCCTATAAAAGATTTTATTAAAATTACAATTATTATGGCTATAACTATACAATATACCCATTCTAAAATATTTTTAACTTTGCTTTTCTCTTCCATTCTAATAAGAACTTCCTTTCTTCATAAACTTTATTCAATAAAAAACCAAATAAATTATATCTTAAATCATTGTATTTTTCAATACTTTCTTACATTAAAAAAACACAGTACTCAATTTATAAAATTTCAATATTATATATTATTTTTTAGTTGGTATTCTAATTACAACTTCCGTTCCTTTACCAACTTCACTTTTTATATCGATACTTCCATTATTTTGATTTAAAATTTCTTTTGCAATAGATAATCCTAGTCCTGTACCTCCGAACTCTCTACTACGAGCTTTATCAACTCTATAAAATCTTTCAAATATTCTTGTTAGGTCGTCTTTTGGAATTCCAATTCCATTATCTATAATTTTTATATAAGCATCATTATAAACAAATCCAACATAAATTTTTATATTACCATTTTCTTTAGTATATTTTATGCTATTTGATAATATATTTAAAACAACTCTTTCTATTCCGGATTTATCTGCATACACTAATGGTACATTTGCAGTAACTAAATTTTCTACTTTGTGATTTTTTTTAGAAATTTCTATTTCTAATTTTTCTTGACACTTTTTTACTAATTCTCCTAAATCAAATTCTGTTTTTTCTATTTTGATTTTATTGTTATCATATCTAGATAATGCTAATAAATCTGTTACTAATTTTGCCATTCTTCTAGCCTCAGAAGCAATTACATTTAAAAATTTATTTCTAGTTACATCGTCATACTCTCCCTCTAATAATGTATCTGCATAGCCCATTATAGATGTTATAGGGGTTTTTAATTCATGTGATACATCTGCAACAAACTCTTTTCTCATATTATCTAATTTTACATGTTCAGTTATATCTTGAATTACTGCTATTACTCCTGCTGGTCTTTTATTGTTGTCCTTATATGGAACAAATAGTAAATTTATGTATTTTTCTCCAACATTTATCCTTTTATCAGATGATGTCCAGTCTTCTAAATATATAATTTTTTCTAAGTTAATATCTACATTAAATTTAGAAAATACCTTTTCAAAGTCATTATCCTCATCAGATAAGTTCAATAATTTCTCTGCTGCTAAATTCTTATGTGTAACTTCTCCTTCTAAATTAAATGCAATTATTCCATCTGTCATATATAATAGTATAGTTTCTATTTGTTTTTTCTGTTTATCAACATCTTTTAAATGTTCTCTTATTTCTAATGTGGCGTCATCAAAAGCTAACATAAACTCATCTCTATTCCTGCTTTCCTCTTGCAATACTCGTACTTTTGTTTCTTCACCTGTAACTATTTTCCCTGCATCTTTAACTATATCTACCATAGACTTTTTTATTATTTTTTTTAGCACACTACTTGTAATTATAGACATAACTACAAAAATATTTATTGCTATCATTAAATATTTTTTTGTTATATTAACTATTTGTTGTGTATTCGAAATATCAGAAATATTTTCTATATACATATATCCCATTAAACTTATTAAAATAATTCCTATTATTATAAAAATTATAGTTAATTTATTTTGAAATTTCCTTTGCATCTTTATTACTCCTCTTCCACTTTTCTTTTGATTATCGCTTCACTACTTTTTATTATTTAATAAGGTATGATTTATAAATTTTATTTGATTTATAGATCATACCTACTTTAGTGCACAAATTATTTTCTTTCTTTATCTTTATTTGTTGAAATATAATATCCTACACCTCTTTTAGTAACAAGTATTTTAGGGCTAGATGTATCTAATTCTATTTTTTCTCTAATTCTTCTTACTGTAACATCAACTGTTCTTATATCACCATAATATTCATATCCCCAAACTTTTTCTAGCAATATTTCTCTAGTAATAACCTGACCTGGTTGTTTTGCAAGATATTTTAAAACTTCAAATTCTCTTAATGTTAAATCTACGACTTTTCCTCTAACTTCTACCTCAAATTTATCTAAATCTAATGCTAAATCTCCTACTTCTATTTTATTTGTATTCTCTTCTATAATTTCTTTGTTTACTTCTCCAACATTTTCTGTTGCTATATCCAATTTTCTTAAATTTGCTTTAACTCTTGCCATTAATTCTCTTACACTAAATGGCTTTGTAACATAATCGTCTGCTCCTAATTCTAATCCTAATATTTTATCTATTTCTTCATCTTTAGCTGATAACATCAATATCGGTATGTTTAAACTATGTCTAATGCACTTACATACTGCTAATCCATCCATTTTCGGTAACATTATATCTAGTAATACTAAGTCTGGTTTTTTTTCTAATGCAATTCTTACACCTTGTTCTCCATCATTTGCCTCTAAAGTTTCATATCCCTCTTTTTGCAAATTATATACTAAAATATCAACAATCGGTTTTTCATCATCAACTATTAATATTGTTCTCTTTGGTTTTTCCTTCATTATATTTTCCATTAAAAAAACACCCCTCTTTTTAAGGTCTATTGTGTTATTTATATCATATTATTAACAGTTGTACAAGTTTTTTTAAAAGTTTTGTCTTATTTATTATTATTTTTAACACTTTATATTATTACCTAATTATTATATAGTACTCATAATTTTAGGATACTTATGCAATATTATTACATAAGTATCCTAAATTACTTAATTTTTATCTTTCTATTTCATCTTGTATTTTATTATTTATTGAAGTTGTTTTATATTCTTTCTTTACTATATTTGATGTGTCTTTACCTTTTATCTCTTCGTATTTTTCATTACTTATTCTTTCTATATCTGCACTTTCATTTATAATATAATGTTCCTGCACAACCTTTCCAAGATCTTCCGACATTTCTATAGCTGTTTTTACACATTCATTTTCTGTTTTCCAATTGTGTTTATCTTGAAGTTCAAATATATCTTTTGCAAGTTCTTTTAAATTATCTGGTATATCTTCACTCCATACATCAAAACTATTCATTGAATAATATTTTGAATCTAGCCCTTTTATTTTCAATCTATCAGAATCTCCACGCACTCCATCTACATATACTACTTTTACAAAATCTTCGTTGTTATCATATTTATCATAATTTCCATATAAAATTGCTTCTTCCATTTTTTTCTCTATAGTTGTTGTTGCTGTATGTTTAAAATATCCACACTCCATAAATTCAATTATTGTAGCTCTTGCTTTTGATTTTTCTGTAAGACTTTTTGTCTTATTATATGTATCAATCGCTTTATAAAATTCCTTGGTTTTCATTAAATCTTCATTTGTAAATGATAAGTTTTGTTCTGTTTCAGAAATTTTTTGTATATATTCATTATAATTATCTGAAATAGAATCATCTATTCTCTTTTGTTCTTTATATTCTTCTATCTTTCCCATTGTTGCACTAGTACCTGCTATAATTAAACCTATCATTCCTACTGTTGGAATAAATTTTTTTATAATTTTTTTCCCATTTTTATGGGGATTCTTCTTTTGAGTGCATTTGTTAAATTTCTTATTTTCATTATGCATAAAATTATCTACACCATTTCTATTTTGTGTGGATTGTTCTAGTCTTTGTTTTCTTTCTGTATCTGTGCCTTCTAGAAAATATTTTCGATTATTTCCTGTTTCTTTTCTTAGAATATTTGCCTCTCTTTTTTCTTCTATTCCTTGATCATATATATCATTATTCATATATATACCTCCTTCGTTAAACATCAATTTATTATAACACATTTACATAAAATAGTCAAACTGTTAAATAATGTATTTTTTCATTTGTCCCTATTTTTAAAAATTAGTGTCAAAAAACTCAACATAATTTTTTTGGATTTTTTACTACCCATAGCCATTGGTACAAATATTCTATAATCTATTTATAGTGGTATCCTATAATTTTTGCTTCCAGTTGATTGTTGTGTATATCTTAATATAAAACGATAATATGACAACACTTTAAAAAAAAGTTGTTGCAATGAAAATTTTGCTTTTTTATCTCTGATTTGATATTTATGTAAATATATTGATATTCAGAATAAAATCCAATATATTACTTACAGCAAAAGCACCTATTATGTACTAGTTTCATACTAATACATATGATAGCTATAACTAATTATCATACAAAAAAGAAGATTGCTTGGTAATCTTCTTTTTTCTTACAGCCTTTTTTCTTTTATTCTTCTCTCTCAACCTACATTTGCACATTCACTTTCTTCTTCATTACTATAATTATTACCACCAAAATAATACTTAGCTATTAATTCATCTAGTTCCACACTTAACTTATATATTTCTTTGTAGTTTTTTCCAGTTATTATGCTTTCGTTTAACATCTCTCTTGCTTTACAGATTTCTTCGTCTAACATATAACCATCACTCCTTCTTCACTATGTGTGCTTGTCTCATTTGTATATATATATAATACCATATTTTTGCTATATTCGTCAACACAAAAACTGCATTTATCAATGTTTTGTCCAACTTTTCATCTTCTTTTTTCGACTCAATTCGACATATGTTTATATTTATTTTTATTATATATCAAAATAATACTAAATACTATAAAAAGTACTAATGACAAAATTTGTGAAATTCTACAATTAAAAAACATTAAACTATCAGTTCGTAGTCCTTCTATTATAAATCTTATAATAGAATAGCAAATTATGTATATATATGTTATTTCTCCCGAAAATTTTCTTTTTTTGCTCAATATCGCCAAAATTATAAAAATTACAAAAGTTCCTATTGATTCATACAAAAAAGTTGGATGAACATATTTAGCTACACCATTTTCTATAATCTCCATTTTTATTGGCATATTAGTTTCATATCCATATGCTTCTATATTAATATAATTTCCCAATCTTCCAATTGATTGTGCCAATGCTAATACAGGTGCAATAAAATCAGTTATATCTAATACATTTATCTTCTTTATTTTTCCTATTATAGCAATTGTAATAACTCCACCAATTATTCCACCATATATAGCTAGTCCACCATTTTTTATTTGAAATATTTCAGCAGGATTATCGATAAAATAATCTAAACTAAAAACCACATAATATAGCCTAGCACATATTATTGATATAGGAATAACAAACAAAGCAAAATCTAATATATCATCAAACTTAATACCAAATCTCCTATCATGTACCTTAAACCACACTAATCCTAGAACCATAGCCGAAACAATCAAAACAGCATACCAATACACCTCTATCCCAAAAATTTCAAAGGCAACCCTAGGAATAATACCTGTTTTTATAATCATAAAAATCCTTTTCCTTTCTCCAAACAACATTACATACTCTATACCTACTACATAATTGTTCTATATAACTATTTTATATAACCACAATATAATATTACTCTATAATTACTCTATAACCACTATATAAACACTCTTACCTACTCCAAAAATATAAAAAAAACAAAACACCACCATAATTCGGAGAAAGAAATTTTTACTTTTGAAAAAATAAACCTCCGACCCGAGCCCTTCAACATTCAACCCCAGTCATTATCGTAACAAGTCCAACCAACCCCGCACGCACTCCACCGCGTTTGAAGGAGTTTATTTTTTCAAAAGTAACAAATTTCTTTCTCTCGGTGCTACCACCAAAAAATGATACATACTCGCACCTTACTTAGGTCTCACCACACTCAACACCATCTTTTCCTCATCAAAAACCTCTCTCAAAACCTGCTCAACATACTCCCTTGTAACAGTATTATACTTTTCAATATAATCAAAACTATTTATTCCCTTAAAAGAATCACTCAAAAACATCCTAGCAATATCCCCTACACTATTATACTCAGTAACATAATCGCCATATATCTTTCTCTTAATTCTTTCAAAATGCTCTTCATTCAACCCATTTCTCTTAAACTTCTCAACCTCAGTTTTAAATCTCTCATATATCACCTGAGGATTTTTTGATTGTCCAGAAATCAATACATGTGCATATTGCTTAGAAAATTCATAATCTAAATCTGGTTCTGCAAGCAAATCTCCATTATTGTATAACTCTTTATATAACTCTGAACTTTTTCCTATTAACATATTTAAAATAACTTCTATTGCAATATGTTTTTTTACAATTTCTTCAGAATTTGGCAATTTATCTTTATATCCTATCATAAATATAGGTACACTAACTTCCATATTAGTTTCTTTAATTTTTCTGTTAATGCTATCTTCCTCTACCTCATATATTCTTTTTATTTCTCCCTGATTTTCCTTATGTTTCAATCTTTTTTTAATTTCTTCAATTAATTCCTCAGGTTTAAAATTTCCACAAACGACTAAAGTCATATTACTTGGATGATAAAAAGTATTATAACATTTATATAATACATCTGGATCTATTTTGCTTATTGATTCTATAGTTCCAGCTATATCAAGCTTTACAGCATTTTTATGATATAAACAATCCATAGTATTCAAATATAATTTAAATCCTGGGTCATCATCATACATCATTATTTCTTGACCTATAATCCCCTTTTCTTTTTCAACATTTTCATCTGTAAAATATGGACTTTGAACATAATCCATTAATTCATCTAAACCTTCATAAAATTTATCAGACGAACATTCAAATAAATATGCTGTATGATCATTTGTTGTATATGCATTTGCTTCTAATCCTAATGCCATCAGAGTATCTAAACTGTTTGTTCCATTTGGTTGTTCAAACATTTTATGTTCAAGAAAATGAGCTACTCCATCAGGAATAAACACTTCTTCGTTAGAACCTGGCATTATAAATCTATTATCAATAGAACCAAAATTAGTTCCCCATATTACATATTTTTTGTTTGTATTTTCTTTTGGAATAATAATGATGTTAAGTCCATTTTCTAATTTTTCAAAATATGCCTTTTCTTTTATTTTTGTACTTTCTATAATTTTCATCTTAAATAACCTCCACTATACTAATCTTTCAAAAAATAAATAGTATTAATTTGCACATTATTTGCAATATTTAAAATTTGTTCTTTAGTAACCGAATTTATTCTATTTATATAATCTTCAATAGAAATAAATTCGTCAGATAATTCTTGAGAAAAATAATAAGTTAATTCAGCATCTTGTGTTTCAGAAATACTTCCTATTGTAGAAGAAATTAACAATTTTGCATTATTTATATCATTCTCGCTAAAATCTCCGTTTTTCATTTGTTCTAATTGTTGTTTTATTATTTCTAGTGCTTTATCATAATTTGGTATATCTATTCCACATTTTATAAACACATTATCTTTTTGCCTTAAATAAATTGAGCCTGCTGTATATGCTAAACTTGCTTTTTCTCTTACATTTTGGAACATTTTGGAATTTGCACTTCCACCTAATATGATATTATATACTGATGTTGCATACTTACTTTCTTTTTTATTTTCTAATATATCTAACCCTAAAATTAATTTTCCTTGAGTTACTTGCATACTTTCTTTTATTATTTTTGGTTCATTTACTCTTTCTTTTACTTTATTTTCTTTATTAACATTATATTTTTCTGCTTCTAAAGGCATATAAGTTCCTATAGATTCAATAACATTACCATCTCTTTTAGCTCTTGAATCAGCTACTACTAAACGATAATAAGGTCTTTTTTTAGCTCCCATTCTTTTAAGTCTAATTTTAACTGCCATTATAATTCCTCCTTTGTGCCTATTAATATACACTATTTGATATTATATGTCAACCTTTTTATCCTAATTTTTTAAGTTAGCTGATACTCTTATGTTTTTCTGCATATTTATTTAATCCCAAATTACTCATAACAGTTGCAACTATTGTATTCTTATTTAATTTTCCTTTTTGTTTTAAGTACTTAGAAATAATTGCTATTAATTTATCCCCATCGATTTCTTCTCCGTTTTCATCAACGCTCTTAATTACGATTTTACCGTCATTAATCTCATATGTTCCGTCCCTGTATTCGGCTTTTTCCGCATTTTCCACCTCATACTCAAACGTAACCTTGTTATCTCGTTTGAATTCAATCGTTAATGTCGCCTTGCCGCTAAACGTATCTTCTACTTTATAATATTTTCCCGAAAGAGTATTGCCGCAAGCGGAAAGCATTCCCGTCAATGCAATCAAAGTCAACGCCGCAATAATTATTTTTATGACGTTGCATTTAGTTCCTTTTGCTGTTATATTCATATTTTTCTCCCGTTATATAATTTGCAACACATTTTCGTGCAATAACATTTGTGCTGCAATAATGTGCATTTTTACTTTTTGTTAAATCAAAATTCTGAATTCATTATATAATAAATAATTTAAAAATGCAACACTTTTTTTAAAAAAATTTTATTTTATGGTATAATACGGTATGAAATCTAATAGACATTTTATTTATGGAGGTTTTCTATGCGCGTAGAAGAACGATTTTTAACGTATGTTTCTTACTGGACTACTTCTGACGAAGAAAACAGTACAAAAGACGGCGCTGTAAATATCCCGTCAAGCGACCGCCAGTTTGCACTTGCAAAGGTTTTAGAGCAGGAATTAAAAGATTTGGGGCTGACCAGGGTTCGTCTGACCGACCACTGCTATGTATACGGCTTACTGCCTGCCACACCGGGCTATGAGCACAAAAAAGCCGTCGGTTTTATTTCCCATATGGACACAGCACCGGATTATTCCGGTGAAAATGTAAAACCGCAGATCATCAAAAACTATGACGGCGGTGATGTCCTTCTTCCGGGAAGCGGTGCTCTTTTAAAGGTAAGCGATTTTCCGTCTCTTGCTTCCCTTGCCGGACGCACACTGATTACAACCGACGGCACTACTTTATTAGGTGCTGATGACAAAGCCGGTATTGCCGAAATCCTCACTGCCGTGGAACAGCTCATTGCTTCCGGCAAGCCACACGGCGATATCTGGGTCGGTTTTACCCCGGATGAGGAAGTTGGAAACGGTGCGGAACTGTTTGACCTCGACTACTTCAAGGCCGATTTTGCCTACACGTTAGACGGCGATTATGAAGGGGAAGTTGCTTACGAGAATTTTAATGCCGCAAGCGCTCTCTTTACGATAACCGGTGTGAATGTCCACCCGGGTGAGGCAAAGGATATCATGGTAAATGCCGCTCTGGTTGCCTGCGAACTACAGTCCATGCTTCCGGAAGCCGAAACACCTGCCCACACGGAAGGACGGGAAGGCTTCTATCACCTTACCGATATGAAGGGAGATGTTGCATCCGCAACGCTTTCCTATATTGTGAGGGACCACGGCAAGCAGACGTTTCTCGCACGCCTTGATACGCTGCGAAACCTCGAAGCCGCTTTAAACCAGAAGTACGGCGAAGGCACCGTATCCCTTGTCATCAAGGAGTCCTACTCTAATATGCTTGAAGTGATTGAGAAGCATCCTTATGTCGTTGACATTGCCAAAAAAGCGATTTCCGAAACCGGTCTTTCGCCGCTCTCCCGCCCGGTACGCGGTGGCACGGACGGAGCGCGCTTAAGCTTCATGGGGCTTCCCTGCCCGAACCTCGGAACCGGCGGCTACGGCTTTCACGGTCCTTACGAGCATATCAGCGTAGAGGGCATGGAGACCGCCGTGCGCGTGGTATTGGGAATTATCGCGATTGTTGCGGATGAGAAAGATGTATAAAAAGAAGTTCCGGCTCATCTGAGTCGGAACTTTTTATATCCCCTACTGTCTGTACTTTTCTTCATTCCATACAGCCCAATCATTATATATATCCTCAAAGCTTTTTCCACACAATTCCTCGATTTTCCCCTGTTCCATGCAGGCAGAAATGACTGCATCCATTCCATACTGTTCGGTCAGGTACTCTGCAAGGCTTGCTCCCGCCTGATAAGACAGCGCATAAAGTGTTATCTGTTCCGGTTTTGTGATGATTTGCTGTCCAAGCGAACCATATTCAAATGTCTCATCCGCTTCCACAAAATAGTTTCCCCAATAAAAACACAGCTTTTGCAAATCAACCTGATTGTTTTCTTCATCCCAGACTCCAACCTTCTGATATGACGCAAGCTCCTCCTCTGACTCTGAAACATATTTTGTCAAATACTCTGTTTTCATGCGATTTTCACAGGAAAAAACTGCAACCGCTTCTGTCCAGCCCTCCACCAATCCAGATGCAGAGCTAAACGTTTTGCCATTTCCCAACGTAAGATAATGGACATACTCATGCAGCAAATTCTCCCTTGTCTTCTCCCAATCCCGGAAAAGAAAGATTCCATCTGATGCCTGTGTCATCTTCCTGTACTCATACCGGGAAAGAAAATCATTCCTGTCGTAGGCATCATAATAATTCGTGAATATCCGCTGTAAAATATCCGGGATATAAGATTCGTCTGCTTCCACCAGTATGATCAGGTGCTGAAGAGAGCTGTATCGGGTGCATATATCGTTCTTCCGGATATTCTGCCGGATTGCTTTCTCCATGCACTCCATTGCTTTATCGATATGATCAATGTACATCGTCTGGTCTAATTTTGCACCCATTGTGACCAGCACCAGATAACAGCGGTGCCGGTATCGTTCTCCCAGGCTGCTTACATATTGATACAGTCTGGCGAACTCACGATAGTCAAGATCTAATGCTCCTGTATAGCTTCCGCTCTCCAGCAATGCTCCGGCGATTACCTCCAGGTCATTTTTTCTGGCCTATGCATCCGTCTGCTGTTCCTCCAGCTCCTCATAAAACCGGTAACTGTTCTTACCATTCTGTTTGACATAATACAATGCCTTGTCCGCTCTTATATAATATTCTTCAAAGT
>ENA-ORNF01002875-ORNF01002875.1-human-gut-metagenome-genome-assembly--contig:-NODE-2875-length-12106-cov-35.241640_pt1 | contig 12106 bp, 14 predicted proteins | sample MGYA00242110_ERZ509012 | MGnify/ENA primary metagenome ERZ509012 (study PRJEB26280, sample SAMEA2338714) | human gut metagenome | biome: human gut; feature: human-associated habitat; material: faeces... | reverse complement strand
AGATAGGCTGGCAGATAAGTCGTTTCGGCGCTTATCTGCCAGCCGTTATTCTGTTGATATACAGTGAGATGTGCCGTTGCTGGAAGATATGGCAGATATTTTCACCAACTCGATTTTTGTATAACAATCTGTTGAGAATCCAAACAGCAATAATTCTCCGAAAAGATTTTGCCGTTTGGATTTAATGTTGTAGATTTGCAAATATAAAGTATGAGATAAAGACAGTGGACAATGGAAACAAAGAAATTAACAAGAGAAGAAGCGTTGAGAAGATTCCAGGCTTCTTTAGAAAAAAAGAAAGCTTTTGTAGCTGAGTTGGAGAAAAGTATGCGCGATGAGTACCGCAAAGAAACTGGTAAGGAAGCTAAATACTTCAGCGTGTTATGATTAATGTCCTTTCTGTAGATAAGATAAATTCCATAACTCCATATCATGTTCAGTTATTTGAAAAAGACGGTTCGTATCGTTTCGTGACTGATAATGATGTGAAACTTGCTGTAAGTTTTATGTATGATGACATGATAATACAGGAAGGTGCTTATCAGCTAATTATTGCTAATCTTAACAATAGAAAGTCACCTCGTGATACGAAGGTGAAGGATACAATAATGTCAATAGTAGAGGAGTTTTTCGACAAAAATCAAGTAGCATTACTTTATATCTGCTCAACTGGTGATGGAAAACAGGCTATGCGTAGTCGTTTATTTGGACACTGGTTTGAAGGTTCAAATACCAAGCTGTGTTATTCAACAATGAGCACGTCTTTGGTTGATGCTGACGGCGTGGTTAATGAAGCGACTATAATTGTAAGGAACGATAATCCTAACATGATAAAATTGATAAATGAATTTTCTGAGACAGCCCAGTTGTTAAGTCAAAAGCCATGAAGACCCTCCTCGCTCACCGTCTCTCTCAATCTGAAACCAAACAATTGCCTTGTGCGTCTCACCGATGCCCGAGCGCCGTATACAACCACATAAAATACAATTATGACAGACAAACACCAGCTATTTAAAGAGTTTGTGCAAGAGTGCAACAAAAACAATTTCTATATAGGACAGGGAAATCCTGATTCTAAGATTTTGTTTATTGGTTGTGAATCATCAAACGAACTGAAAAAGATTAATGACGAGCATACATTTGAGTGCTTGAATGAGTTAAATGGCAAGAACTTCGATGATCTTTGGGATATCCGTCCGAAAGAGGGAGAGGGTTGTACATGGAGCAAGTATCAAAAGATAATCGATACTGTTTATACAAACAGAAAACATGTTGCCGGAAAATTGGATTTTGAAGAAATGGCATTCTGTACGGAACTCAATAATGTTTGTGCTCGCCATTCTGCCGATGCCCCAAAGGACACTATAGAATCAAAACTTAAACTGTTCAAAGAATCAAAGTTCATACAATCTTTCCCCGTTGTTGTTCTTGCTTGCGGCAGTTATATTGTCAACCAAGGAAACAACAGACAAATTGATGATACTTTTGGAGTGACTTTCCGCAAGACAGGTCTGCCTGATGCAGACCAAAAATATTGGATTCATTACGATGGACAAGTTTCCGAGAGTCCCCGAAAGTTAGTTATTCATACAAGACAATTGAGCGGTCCGATAATGAACGAACTTTTGTATTCCATAGGAAACTCTATAAAGAATTTTCTTGGCTCAAATTGTGACTTATAAAAATAGCCTATTCCATTTGTTTTTCAAAGGGAATAGGCTTTTTAAATGTTAAGCGCCCATTCCCATCAGCTGTATACAATTATAGCGCCATTTTCCCTCCCATCTTCCAGACGATGATGCCGTCTGCTCTTGGTATCATCGTTTGGAAGATATGGCAGATGTTTTCACCAACTCGATTTTATACCTATTGAGGTATTTTTTTGAATTTCCTTTTTTTATTCGTAGAAATATATTAATTTTGTGCAGATTAATTGACTTCGTGTATTCGTACACTTAGTTTCAATTGATTAATGCCTCAGTTCACGCCGAGCCTTTTACGGGTATTTATACTTTAAACAAAGGAGAAAGGGTGGGTAGAGGCACGACATAATTAAGGCGTTTACTTGACGCTCTGTTTGAGACAGCTTGGAATCTCGCAAATTCAAAGTCATTATAGTCTTGAACTTAGCAACGGTAGATGTCCCGGGTGTGATTATATCATTCCTGTGTGGTTCTCTGTAAGCCATCATTGTACCCTTATAGGTGCAGTGCGTGGTTGTGTACACAGACCTCACGGGTAGGATTATCATATCGGCGTGGGCTCTGACGTTGTCTGTTCGACTATAATAGGCAATGCGAGAGCCTCAAGCTGTGGAATGGACAACAGGTAGGTTCTCCACGCTTTTTTTGTGCCAGAATAATAACCTAATCAGAATGCTAACCCTACATTGTTCAGGAGAAAGCAATGTGCCAAAATAAGTCTATTATGGCTACAGGATTTTTGTATTTAAACACTCGCAACGAACTGATTCGCCTTGACTGTTCCAAGATTGTGTACATGGAGGGTGATGGCAACTATACCAACATTGTGCTTGTCAACAAACAGAAGGTGGCTGTCTGTATGAATCTCAGCAACATGCAGCAGTTTATCTCTGAGAGCTTGTGTGAGCGTGCCTCTATTTTTGCACGCATAGGTAAGCGTTTCATCGTAAATCTCAACTTTATATATAAGGTGCAACCTCTGCTGCAAAGCCTTGTTGTGACCGATGGTGTTCACTTCACCTTTCAACTCGGTATATCGAAGGAAGCACTCAAACAGCTAAAGGACATTCTCGTCGGACGGGTTCCAGACCGAACTCAAATCAATGTAGGATAAAATCAAAAACGATGGAAATTATAATAGGAAGAGAAGAAGGCGCACGTCGTCTACATTGTATTGTTGGTGGACGTGAATTCAATATAGGTCAGGCTGGCGCAGTGCCATTGTCTGTAAGTCGTCGGCATTGCAAGATTTCAGTCAATGGAAGCAATATCAGCATAGAGAACATAAAGGCGCAGAACGTAACCTTTGTAGACGGCAATCAGGTAGTCAGCAAAGGTATCACCTCGAACAGCCGTGTGCAGTTAGGCGAAGAGCGATTTCTTGTACCTCTGCAGCAGATACTGCAACTGGCTGGTGTCCCAGCAGCCAATGGAATGGATCCGCAAAAAGAGGCACCGACATTCTCGTTGAAACCCATGAAGGCTGTGTGGGAGGAATACGACAACCGCAGAATGAAGATACAGAACGATGCTGCAAAATCTGCGAACAAACAACGTCTGCAAGGTCTATTCTCCATGTTTGGTATGTGTCTCGGCTTTATTCCTGGCATAGACCCTACAATACGCATTATCATCATTGTTGCCGCTTTGTCAATAGGTATATATTTCTTTATAAAAGGAAGCGTCACTGCAACCGTTCAACAACAGTTGCACGACCTCGACGATGAGTATGCCAGGAAGTACAAGTGTCCTAATCCTGCTTGTGGAAGACCATTTGGTGCGATACCGTACCGCAACATCGAGTACAATAAGCAGTGCTTGGCTTGTGGTTGCAAGTACACCCACTGACATTTTGTGTAATAATCGGGGCGTTTCATACAGGATGCCGATTTTCTCATGGTATTGAGGTAGAATAAGCATAATTTTGCAGCATCAAAATAATGATTTAAAAACTTTAAAAGCTATTGATATGAACAACGAAGAAACAATCGTCATGAAGCCACAGAACAATAACAAGGCAGAACAGACACAAAGCGTAGAGACAGTTGATAAGAAGTCGAACAAAGGCAAGAAAGTAGTCGCTACGGCAGCCGCCTCAATTGTGGGCGGTGTAGTCGGTGGTGGTGCTGCTTATGCTGCTACGGAAATGCTCCATAGCAAGGAAGAGGCAGAGGAGCAGAAGCCTGAGGAAGAAGCAGTGGCAGCGGAGAAGCCTGCTGCAGCAGTCGTTGACGAACCTCAAAAGGAGCAGCCTGACGAACCCCAAAAGGAGGAACTTGTATCCAGAGTAGACGATGAAGGTGGCGACCCCGACTATACTAATCACAATGGTGCTGACCCCGTAACACAAAATCCCGAAGTGCAGGCTACGGTTGACGACACCAATGGCGGCAATGCCAATGAGGTGCAGGTGTTGGGCATGTACGAAGCGCAAGGCGAGGACGGACAAACCATGCAAGCGGCTATGCTGACCAACGGCCATGAGGTAGCTGCTGTTGTGGATTTAGACGGTGATGGTGTAGCAGACGTACTTGCTGTGGACGGAAACCATAACCAGCAGATAGATGAAGGCGAGGTGTACGATCTCTCAAACGATAATGTGCATATGTCGGATTATCAGGATTTGTATATGGCGCAACAGCAACAGATGCAGATGGATCAGGAGCAAAATACATTTGCCTATAACGCCAGCGATGACCAGCCGGATTACAACAATGATGCCGATTTGTCATATGTATAAAGTCACGCAGATACTACTCTTATCGGTAGTGCTTGCCTTGCTGCCATTATCAGTCCAAGCGAAGATTTATCTTTTGTCAGTCGGCATATCCGACTATCCTGGCACACGGAACGACCTCCGTTTGCCGCACAACGATGCAGCCACAATGCAGTGGCTCTACAAGGAGAACAAACAGGCAAAGGTCTGCTTGCTGATGAACGACAAGGCAAAGGTGGCTACCGTGAAGAAGGCTCTGCAAAAGATGGTTTCTGTAGCAACTGCCGACGACATCGTTGTGATATTCTTCAGCGGTCACGGGGTTAAAGGCGGATTTGTCTGCTATGACGGTTTCCTGTATTACGATGATATCTATACGGCGATGGCATCGTGCAAGAGCAAAAACAAGATGGTATTTGCTGACGCTTGTTTCGCAGGGGCTATACGCCAGGGTAAGAGCAACGCCAAAGCGAATTCAAACAGCGTCAATAAGGGCAATGTGATGTTCTTCCTCTCCAGTCGCAGCAACGAGAAGTCAATCGAGAGACCAGGTATGACAAATGGCTTCTTCACTTACGCCTTGCAGCATGGATTGCGAGGAGGTGCAGACAAGAACCGAGACCGCATCATTACGGCAAAGGAGCTGTTCGACTATGTTAGCGAAAAGGTGAAGAAAAACTCAGGCAACCGTCAGCATCCCGTGATGTGGGGCAAGTTCTCCGACGACATACCCGTGATGAAATGGTGAGACCAATATAAACAGAATAACAATGAATGAGATAAAGATAAAATGTCCTACTTGCGGCAAGGTGCTCCGTTTGAAAGATGTACCAAACATCAATGCGGCGTTTTTCACCTGCCCCGTATGCAAGGAAAAGCATATCGTTGGCAAGTGTCAACGATATGTGGAGCAGCCGAAGCCTATCGCTTCTTCGGGTGATGAAACTCAGTATGGAGGTGGTTTTGTGCAGCAATCAGGAGGTGATGAAACAAGGATTGGTCCACAACCTCAACATGGTGGTGGAGATGAAACACGAACAGCTTCCGCTTCATGCCCTACGGTCGGTGTACTTGTGGACAATATGGGTAGTACATATGCGTTGCGTTTAGGTATTAACACTATAGGACGTAGTGCAGCTTCGTCGACAGCAACTATACAGATAGCCACCAACGACCGCACCATGAGCCGAAGTCATGCCGTGATAGAAGTGAGCAATGCAGGAGGGAAGACAATTCACATTCTCAGAAATGGAGCGAACAAGAATCCGTCCTATATGAACGGAGTACTCATCGGACAACAAGACCAACTGGTGCTCAATAATGGTGATCGTATCAAGATGGGTAGCACAGAACTGACATTCAAAAAGTAACAATATATGAAATTCAAGATTAAAGCATACAACCTGCAGGAACTTGGACAAAGAACAAATCAAGAAGATTCGCTCTTTCCTGCATTGGGTAAGTCAACGTCTGACGACCGCTTGTTCGTTCTCTGCGACGGAATGGGCGGACATGAGAAAGGCGAGGTGGCTTCGGCTACGGTGTGCGAGACATTAAGCCGTGTCATCCTTTCCGCTTGGCATCCAGGTGAAGTGTTGAGCGACGAACTCTTCCTGCAAGCACTTAGTGCAGCCTACGATGCGCTTGATGCTAAAGACAATGGCGAAGAACGCAAGATGGGCACCACGCTCACCTTCTTATGTCTGCACGCCAGTGGTGCCACAGTGGCACATATAGGCGATAGCCGTATATATCAGTTGCGTCCAGCTTCAAAAAACTCTCCAGCACGTATCGTCTTCCGCACGCAAGACCACTCGCTCGTCAATGATCTGGTGAAGATTGGCGAGATAACAGAAGAGGAGGCTAAGCACCATCCGCAGAAGAATGTCATCACACGTGCTATGCAGCCTTGCCAGGAGCATCGTGCTAAGGCAGATATTGCCCATCTCACAGACATCCTACCTGGCGACTATTTCTACATGTGCTCCGATGGCATGTTGGAAGAAGCTTCTGACGAGAACATCCTCAATATCATTACCAAGCCTAATGCAACGGATGAGCAGAAGTTGGAGATGCTACGCAATGTGACAGAAGAGAATAAGGACAATCACACGGCACACCTTATACATATTGATGGGGTGGAGGGCGTATCAGCAACAATTACGTCCACCTCTTCAGGAGTAAGTGGCACATGGATTACTCCAGAATTTAGCAAACCAAAGAAGAAACGGAAAGTATGGCCATGGATTGTTGGTATTGCTGTCATTGCGGTTATAGCTGCCGCAGCTTCATTCTTTATGTGCGGGGGCAAGAACTGTGCTTCGGAATTAGTTGGCGATAGTATCAAGTCGGATACTGCCAAGGTTCGACCAATAGAACAGAAAAAGGATACGCTGAAAAAGGACACGGCAACGAGCAATGCTATTAATAAGTTTGTCAAACCATCTCAACCCAAGAATGAAAAGAGAGACAAAACAAACAATCTTAACGAAAAGACAAAATAAGTCATGCAACAACAATTGATTATAGGAACACTCCTACATGGAGGTACATACAAGATAGAGAAGATCCTCGGACAAGGTAGCTTCGGCATAACCTACCTTGCCGAGCATACTAACCTTGGAAAGAAAGTAGCAATCAAAGAGTTCTTTATGAAGGAGCTCAACTCACGTGGTGAGGATGGTAGTATTACTGGCATGTCAGACAGTAGTTTGTCTCAAAACTATTGCCAGAAGTTCAAGAAGGAAGCTATCAACCTCTCGCGCCTTGATCATCCTAACATCGTTCGCGTCACCGACTCGTTCAGCGAGAATGGTACGTTCTACTATGTGATGGACTTTATAGAAGGTCAGAACCTCAACGATTATATCAAGTCGCATTATATAGATGAGGCTGAAGCCGTAAGCATAATCAAGTCTGTAGCCGATGCCCTCATCTATATGCACGAAGAGAAGCACATGCTTCACCTCGACTTGAAGCCAGGCAATGTGATGCGTAGAGAAAGCGATGGGCATATTTTCTTGATAGACTTCGGATTGAGCAAGCATTATAGTACTGACGGCCAACCCGAGACATCTACCACAATCGGTCTCGGTACTGCAGGCTATGCTCCTATAGAACAAGGAAACAAAGCGAAGAATGGAGAGTTCCGCCCGACTATAGATGTGTACGCTCTTGGTGCTACATTCTACAAGCTTCTCACCCGTGAAACGCCACCGCCAGCTTCCGACCTCGTAAGTGACGATGAACTTCTGGAGAACAAACTTCGTGAAAAGGGAGTGTCTGACAATCTTATTGAGGTTGTCACCGAGTCGATGTGTCCGAATGTAAGAAGACGAACACAGAGCATAAAGGAATTCAAAGGCAACCTTGATTGCATAAAGAGCGAGACGCAAGCGACAATTAACGTTACATCGGATGATACTATTGCAGGCACAGGTAAAGAGGAAACGATAGTCACTTCAGCAGAAGATTTTAAGAAGGCAGGAAATGTGTCAAAAAGTCCTGTGTTTATTGAAGATGCAGCAGAAAATACGGAGAACAAAGCTAAAAATGAAGATGACATTTCTTTAAATCATTCCATCTTCAATTTCAAAGGACGAGTAGGACGTGTACCCTATTGGTTGGTGGTGTTCTCTATATATGTTATAGGACTTTTCTTTTTTGTATTAGAGGAAACAATGCGAAGCATCGATGTGCAAGTTGAAAATAGTGTATTAAGCACGATGATGCTGGTGTTGTTGGTATTGTATTTCTATGTAGTGTTGGCTGTTGGAGCAAAACGTTGTCATGACTTAGGACATTCAGGATGGTTCCAAATGATTCCATTCTATGGTTTTGTAATGCTATTTGGTGCAGGAGATCGTGATGGCAATGAATATGGAGAGCGTAGAGATGGAATTTCCAAAAAGAGTTTGAAACTTTTAGGCAAGATTGTCGGTGGAATATTTGGAATATCTTTGTTTTTTATATTTATAGCAAATAGAGGTAATTCTGGAGTTATAGATGATACGTATGACTATCAGTATGACGCTACCGCTGATACAGTAGCTGTAGATACAGTATATTAAGGGTACTATGATATTGCTGAATAGCCTATTATTAGGTATTTTTATTTTAATAAAATTAGTCAAAATGAAAAATATTTTTTCTGTAATATTAATGATGTTTGCCATTCTTGCAATGGTAAGTTGTGACTCGCTCAACCCCTCAGAGCGGCTGATGGTTGGTAAGTGGTATTATTCAGAAAGTAGTATGGATCATGATGGAAATAAAGCTACAGTAGAAAGTAATTATGAATATCATGATGACAAAACTTATATCAGCAACGGCACCGTGCGGTTAGTTTATGACGGGGATGGTGTGCAGGAAGTTGTGGTGTTATCATTGGCTGAAAAAGGGACATGGAGCATAATTGACAAGATGCAAAATACAAATACCACTGATGTTGACATCAAAATTGTAGATGTCTCATTTCAAGGAGAAAATCTGACAGATGATAGAACTGTTATACAGGAATTAGTTGCTTCGGAGAAGAAACGTCTGTATTATGATATGGTTATACCTTGGAAAAAAGAATCAATGGGTGAAACTTCATATCGAATAATAACTCTAAATGAAACAACGTGTGTGACAGTCGACAAAGACGGACATAAGACTGAAAGGCGTAGAATAAAATAGGAAAGGCAAACGATAAGGATTTTCTTCCTGTCGGCACGATGTAGAACGGCAAGTATAAGGTACCATATATGGATATAAACAACAAATTAATGTTGCAAGCAGGAACTATCTTGCATGGAACATACAAGATAGAGAAAGTACTCGGACAAGGTAGTTTTGGCATAACCTACCTTGCCGAGCATACTAACCTTGGAAAGAAAGTAGCAATCAAAGAGTTCTTTATGAAGGAGCTCAACTCACGTGGTGAGGATGGTAGTATTACTGGCATGTCAGACAGTAGTTTGTCTCAAAACTATTGCCAGAAGTTCAAGAAGGAAGCTATCAACCTCTCGCGCCTTGATCATCCTAACATCGTTCGCGTCACCGACTCGTTCAGCGAGAATGGTACGTTCTACTATGTGATGGACTTTATAGAAGGTCAGAACCTCAACGATTATATCAAGTCGCATTATATAGATGAGGCTGAAGCCGTAAGCATAATCAAGTCAGTTGCTGACGCTCTCATCTACATGCACGAGGAGAAGCACATGCTCCACCTCGACTTGAAACCAGGCAATGTGATGCGTCGCAATAGTGATGGACACGTCTTCCTCATAGACTTCGGATTGAGCAAGCATTATAGTACTGATGGTCAACCAGAGACATCTACCACAATCGGTCTCGGTACAGCAGGATATGCTCCTATAGAACAAGGAAACCAAGCGAAGAATGGAGAGTTCCGCCCAACTATAGATGTGTATGCACTCGGTGCTACGTTCTACAAACTTCTCACCCGTGAGACGCCACCGCCAGCTTCCGACCTCGTCAGCGATGATGAATTGCTTGAAAACAAACTTTGTGAAAAGGGAGTGTCTGACAATCTTATTGAGATTGTCACCGAGGCGATGTGTCCGAATGTAAGGAAGCGCACGCAGAGCGTCAGGGAGTTTAGGGACGCATTGACAGATTGTTCTGTACAGACACCAGAGTCTATCCCGACAAAATCGGCAGAAAAAGAAACTATAGTTGTAAAGAATGTTGCACAAACGACAGATGGTGAGGAAACAGTCGTCGCAGATAAAGGTACGAAGAATAGCAGTTTGCCCACCAATAAAAAAGCAGTAGAAGAAACTTATGACGAAGATGATGAAGAAGAAGATACTTCACGTAAAGAAATAAAATATTTCATTGCATGTCTTGTACCTCTTGTGATTTTATATTTCGTATTTTGGGGATTTCGAGGATGTGGAGATAATAAAAAACAGACATCTGAACAGTGTGCTGATTCTATAGAGAATACTTTTGAATATCCCCAAAATGCTTCTGGTAAAGCTGTTGATTTGGGATTGCCTTCTGGAACCTTATGGGCAGATAGAAATTTAGATGCATTAGATGAGACCGATGAAGGAATGCTGTTTATTTGGGGTGATCCAACGGGTATGAATGATACAGTAAAAGTGCCTGACAATGTGTATAATATATCAGGTACAGAATATGATATTGTAAAAGAAAAATGGGGCGATGATTGGTGCATGCCTAATTTAGAACAGTTCAATGAATTACATGATCAATGTAGTATTAAAAAGATAGAGAAAGACAATATAAAAGGCTATCTTGTAACTGGACCAAATGGGAATACGTTATTTTTTCCTTTTTCCTCTCTTTATAAAAATAAGTATTTTTTTGGATGGGAATACCAAATGTCATGGACCGATACAAGAGAAGGAGACCACGCGTTGAGCTGTAATATTGTAGATGGATTTCATAACTCTGACCCTACTCTGAGATTTACGATACGACCTGTTCGAAGTAAACACATAAATAGGTAAAAGTAAAAAATCGGAAATAAGAATCCATAAAAAACTTCCTTAAATGAATAATATCATTAGTGTCTCGTTAAAATCGGGACACTAATGTTATGAACTTAATTCAAGAAACTATGGCGATAAGTGCAAATACCCTTTTCCGCTTCGTAACTGACATTAAATGGTTAAAGAAAGTTTTAGAAGACTGTGCTTTTGAACCACGGTATAGTATTGAATATGACAAAGAGCAAGAAGATGGAAGTTATGATGCAATTCCAATGGTATGTTTTTGTGATATCACACTAACTGAGATTAAAGAGCATGTTAAAGATTATGGTTGCTATGGGATAGGTTTGGCAAAACAATGGGCAAAGAATAATGTCTCACCTGTGATTTATTTCAACAATAAGTTATCATTGGTTAAAACGATATATGAGAAATTGAATGAAAAGTTAAATGAGACAACATTAGATTCTCAAAGTACATTCTTGTTTTGTCTGCTTAAAAAGTATTATGGATATACATGGTCGTCTGCTATAGGGAATAAAAGCAAAAAATACTTTATAATGAAAGAGAGTGGAGATTTGTTCCAAGAAAAATATCCCCTAAAATTTTGCGTATAAAGGTAATCAGGCGACGGACTTCGGTAATGAAAACGAAAAGATTAAAGATAAAAGTTTAAAGTTCACTTATAAGGATGTCCAATATATCATAATAGGTAAAGAGGATGAACGCTTGAATATGATAAAATTCTTGAAAAAGACAATACAAGATAATGTAACTTGTGACATGTTATCGTCTAAGATATTGACATTTAAACAAATAAAGGAAGATTTTTAAAATTATGCAAACCCTACAACCCAATACTCTCCTACAAGGAGGACGATACAAGATTATCAAGACGCTCGGACAGGGTGGCTTCGGAATAACTTACTTGGCTATCCAGAGTGGACTGGAGCGCGAAGTGGCAGTGAAGGAATTCTTCATGAAGGAATTCTGTGAACGAGATAGTGCTACAAGTCATGTCACTTTAGGGATGGAAACAAGCCGTGATATGGTAAAACGCTTTCGTGCTAAATTCATAAAGGAAGCACGGAACATTGCGAAGCTTAATCATCCGAACATCGTGCGCATCATTGATGTGTTTGAAGGGTAGTGTAAACAGAACTGGGTAGTGTAAACAGAACTGTGTCACGGCTCTGATTTTTTATTCTTTCCCTCTT
>ENA-ORNF01002874-ORNF01002874.1-human-gut-metagenome-genome-assembly--contig:-NODE-2874-length-12109-cov-3.729633_pt1 | contig 12109 bp, 15 predicted proteins | sample MGYA00242110_ERZ509012 | MGnify/ENA primary metagenome ERZ509012 (study PRJEB26280, sample SAMEA2338714) | human gut metagenome | biome: human gut; feature: human-associated habitat; material: faeces... | reverse complement strand
TAAGAAAACCTATTAATGGGCCATATATAGTAAATAATATCGTTACAAATAATGCTAATGGTAATGGGGGAATAATTGAATCAAGAATAATTAAGATACATGTAAAAAAGATATTTAATGATCCTATATTATTTATTAAATTTATTTTAAACATTTACTAACTTAAAGTCAACTTATAACAAAAGAAAATGTGCAAACCTCTTGCAAAATTTGCAAAATGGTGCTAAAATACAATCACGATCCTTGCTTTTTTATAAAGCCGATTAGTCCATAGGGAGGTAAACAAAATGCAAAAATACGAAATGCTATTTATAGTAAACTCTGCTTTAACCGATGAAGAAGTTGAAGCAATTATTACTAAAAATGGTGGCGTTATTCTCGGCACTGAAAAAACCGGTTTAAAGAAATTTGCATACACCATTGGCAACCGTAATGATGGTTACTATGTGTTAACAAATTTTGAAGCTGACGGAAATGCACCAAAAGCTATCGCTTTCCAAGTTAATATAACCGAAGGCGTTGTAAGACAAATGATTGTCGCAAAATAATTTCTTAGGAGAAATTTATGAACAAAGTTTTTTTAGTAGGAAACTTAACTCGTGATCCAGAACTTACCACAACCCCAAACGGTACTAGTGTTTGCCGTTTTTCAATTGCGGTACAACGTCGTTTTTCTAACAGCGATGGGGAACGTGAAGCCGATTTCATTAACTGTGTTGCTTGGAGAGGTCTTGGCGAAAATGTTGCCAAATACCTTAAAAAGGGCAAAAAGGCCTGTGTTGTAGGTGCTATTCAAACTCGCTCGTACGACGCGCAAGACGGTTCTAAGCGTTATGTAACCGAAGTGGTTGCTGACGACGTAGAATTTATTAGTCCAAAAGGCGCAGATGGCGATTATGAACCAGCTGAAGCCTCAAAATTTGATGACGACGACAAAAAGCCAAAAATTGCTAAATTTGAACCAGTTAGTGATGACGACTTACCATTTTAATAATAAAGGAGAAAAATATGAAATCACAAAATAACGCAAATTTTGATGACAAAACCAGCAAACGTCCAAAAAAGCAATCTAAAAAAGTTTGCATTTTTTGTCAAGACAAAGTTGAAGCCATAGATTACAAAGATGTTAGCAAACTTCGCAAATTTATGACCGAAAAAGGCAAAATTATTCCACGTCGTGTTTCGGGCGTATGTGCAAAACATCAAAGAGAACTAACCAACGCAATCAAACGCGCTCGTGTTATGGCTCTTCTTCCATATCGCAACGACTAATTTTAGTTTGCAAAAGCATTACCTTTGGGGTAGTGCTTTTTTTGTTGCCTCTTGACTTTTTGGCAGGTTGGTTATATACTAATTATACTAAAAAGTAGGCAAAACTGGGGGGACAAATGAGCTTAACAGCAACCGTAACATACAACGCAAATGAAATGATGACCAACCTTGCAAACACATCTGGGGTAGATTTGCAATTTGAAGGCAATCCACAAATTGTAAATAGACTAAATAATTTATACATTCTATTACATTTTGAAAAATCCATTGGTATTAGTGATAATATACCAATGGATATTACTATTATCGCAAGTGTATATAAATGTAATAAAAAAAGGATAGTAAATATAGCACCAAATATTGATCCTATTATTATATCCTCAAGTTCCAAATTAAATAATCCTAAATTTCTTTTTATACTTTGTAGTGTGATATACAACCAAATTCCCCCTTTTAAATACTATCTCCTTCATTACCATAGTTTCTAACTCTATAACGATTTCTATATCTTAAACTATTAGGATTACCAATGTTTCTAATGCTATCAAAAGCTCCACCAAAACCTGATTTTATATTGTTAATTCCTTCTTGTGCTAAGGATACTCCACCTCTAATATAGTCAACATTATATTTATCATTTGCAAAATCCCATTTTTTAGCAGCATCTTGAATTTTACTTTCACCTTTAGCATCTAACATTCTACCATACGCTCTAGCTAAAGGATTTTTACTATCTTGTAACATTTGTCCTTGCATCATCTGAGATAGTCCTTTTCCTACTTTGTTGCTAAAACCTTTTGATAATCTTGCATTAGCTTTAGGATTAACACTAGCTAAACCATGTTTCATTCCGTTTAATGCCTGCATGCCACCTTTAGCAAGTTGTCCAATACCTTTTCCTGCTTTTACACCACCAATAGTAGTGTTTTTCATTGCTCCTAACGTACCTGCTGCTAATGCTCCACCTGTCGCTATTCCGCCAGTTAATCCTCTCATAGCCATTATCATATCTCTACCAGAATTAGCGGAAACATTATCTCCAATAAACCTATTAAGTGAAGTACACCCTGTCATCAACATCATTGCACAACCTAAATATAAAATTGATTGAGCGACTGTTTTAGTAAAATAATCTAATCCGTTTATTTCAGCACTATTTTGAATTGCATTAAACATAATAGCTGTAAGTCCTATTAAAAGCATCATTGCCCCTGCTTGTAAAACTAATGAAGCTAATTGTTGATATAAAGCCAATCGTTGCTCTTTTCTTCCAACAGACGTTGCTATTACAAGTGGTGATATTGTCATCAGAAAAGCAAGTTCTAACTGCCTTCTCCCTAGCATTAAAACAGCAAAACCAATACTAAATAAAAATATAACTCCAATTATAATTCCAAACAAAAAATTATACGAAAAAGCATAATCTTGACCATCATTCCATAATCCTTTTTTATATATAGTGCAGCGATATGAAAATGCTCCAGAATCAGACACATCACTAGCGGTTATTGTATTATTTCTAATTAGTTTTTCAAAATCTTCCATAGTATTCGCACTATTTGCATTTGCATAACCTTCTAAATATTCTTTTATATCTTTAACATTTTCTTTATCTGTATCTTCTCCACCCTTAATCATATAACAGGATTCATTAATAGTTAAATAAGCACTTTTCATCTTATCACCTATGGTAGATTTCTCTGTATTAAAACTATTGTATATTGAATTAGATAAATTAATTCCTAAATTGATGCTAGTATTAAATATAAGATATATACTAAAAATCAAAAAACCACACTTTATAATTTCCTTTACCATTTCAAATAAAGGTTGTTCATTATTATCAGCATCTAAAACCCTAAATGATATTTTCCAAACTGAAAATAGTAGTAATACCATAAAAGATAGTATAAAGAAAGCATTAAATATTTTGGTAAATGGTGAATTTTCTATATTTTCTAACATTTTTATAAAATTTAAACTATTTATTTTCTGTGCTACATTATATAATGTATCGATTGTTGAAAATATAATATTTACAATACCAATGCCTATGCCTCTTAATATATCTAATACTCCATATTTAATATCACTACTAATACTTAACACTTGTAGCATATTACCCCAATGTATCTATAACAAAATTTATTATTGAAGGAACTAATATTAAGAGAGCAACACCACCTAAAGTATATAATATTGTTTTTTTTCTTCTTTGCTTTGTTTCATCATCCCCAATAATAAATTGAATAACAAAAACTACTAATGCTATAAAAGATAATACAATGCCAAATATTTGAACTTTTGTTGCTAAACTTTTAATAATCGAACCTAAACTTTCAATAGTTACATTACCACCTTCAATTTTATCAACTGCATAAACTTTTGTTGTTGATAAAACCATAGTAAATAAACTAATCATTATAGTTAATGTTTTAAGATTAATTTTTTTAATATCATTCATAATAGATACAAATATATTCTTATTCTTTTTTATATTAACCAACCCCTTTTTTATAATACTTTTTCATTCGTTTCATCATAATAATTTAATATTAGTTTTAAATTATCGCGAATCAGATCGTTTTTTTCACTTTTTATTCTTTCTTTTAAACTTGCTATTAATCCACCGCCATCTTTACTAAATAAATAAGTATCGTCATATAAAGTACATGCTGTGTTATTATCAACAATAATATAAGCAATACCATCTGATAATTCAGTTTCTTCTCTTTCTTCTAAATCTTGCTCTTTTGTTAGTTTATCAAGCGTACTTAATGTATATCTACCTGCTGGAATATTAATATCACTAGTTCTTAAAACAACAGCAACTACATCTAATTGCAATTCATTCACCTCTCTGTCATATATAAACTTTATTTTTCTTGCTTCTTTTTCTGTTAATTTTAAATATTCTTTTTTTGAAATTTTTAAATTAGAGATAAAGACTGATACTTTATCAGCACCAGTCTTTAAATATAGTTCTAACTCTCCATTATTATTATTTCCATAATATTTAAAATCAATATTATACAAACTATAAATATTTAATAATTCATTCAATGAATACTCTTTAGTTTTATCTATCATTATTTTTCCACTTCTATACTAGTTTCTTTATTTTCTTCTTTATTAGAAAGTGAATAAGCAAGATGTTTATATGATGTAACAACTGGGCTAAGTGCCTTTATTGGATCTTTTTCTGTTCCAAAATTTTTAGTAATATTATAGCCCTCTAAATAAATTAGAGATCCTTGCTTACTAATATTACAAATATTTTCAGCATTCTTATCCCATAATGTAAAATCTAAAAAATCAACAATTTTATTTCCATCTTTTCCTTTATATTCTCTTTCACATGCAACACAAATATTTGTTACTTTTGTTCCTTTTTCTGTTTCTCTAAGCATTGGATCTTTAGTTAATCTTCCAATTATAGTAAATTTGTTTTCACTATTCATAATTTTCCCCCTTTTATTTTTTCTTTCTTTTATCTTTTGATAATAAAATTAATATAATACCTAATCCACATAATGACACAGGTATTAATATTTTATAATCGTTTGCAGATGTGTTTGGAACATCTATTACTATTTTTTCATTAGATAAAGTATCTTTTACTATTTCACCATTTTCTTTTATTTCAAATTCATGTATTTTATCATTTAAAATATAACCTTCTGGCGCCTCACTTTCTTTGAATTTATATTTTCTGCCACTCTCTAAACCTTTTACATAAATTTTTCCATCTTTACCAGTTCTTCCACTATAAATCAACTCATCATTTTCTGTGAATATTTCAATTAATGCTCCTTCAATAGGATTACCGGTAGATAAATCAACTTTTGTTAATTCAAAATCCCCTTTACCAAGATAATTTTTAAAATTAATCACTAAACTAACTATATCTGTATATTGATCTTTATATTTTATTTCAAAACAATATGGCTTTTTATTTAGTACATGATTACCTACAGTTTTTGTTTCTACCAAACAATACTTACCTAAATATAAATCGGTTAATTTATAATAGCCATCTTTTGTAATAAAAGATTTTACTATTTCCTTATCTTTATAAATCAAAGTTCCATCTTGTGAATAAATATCACCATTAGCTATTAAGTCATAGTGAACACCATCTAATTTTATTTCTTCATATCTAAATGTCCCATTCTCTATAATTAATTCTTCACCCTTTTTATTTATTTCTATTTCACCTTTTACTTGTCTATTAGAAAATTTAATTTCTAACATAACTCCAAAGTCTTTATCATAAATATATTTACTATCTTCACCAATACTGAATTTTAATGGTTCTTTATTCCAAACATAACCATCTATAGTTTGTTCTTCCAATTCTTCAATTTGATAATTACCAGTTGTTAAAACATAAGGTGTTATAAATACTCCGTTTTTTGTTTCAAATATACATATTTTTTCTTGATTAGGATATGTTATATTTTGACATACATATTCTCCCGTATCAAGATTTTTTATTTTGAATTTTATTCCATCTCTTACTAAAACTTTATTTGATTTACTATCTACTTTTACTAATTTAAGCTTAGCAGTTATTTCAGCATTGGTTGCAACTTTAGTAATTTTTTCAGCGGAATCTTCATTGATAACAATTTTAAAGTCATCCAATTTCTCGTGATTATATGTAGTGTTTTTTTGTTTAACTATATAAGTTCCATAAGGAAGTTTCACTGATAATCTACCTGTAGTATCAGTAGTAGCACTTTCATATAATTCCATACTTGATTCTAAATAAAACTCAAATGTAATATTAGGCTCTGCTTTTAAAATCATACTTTTGCCACCATCAGAAAACATTTTATATAATTCAAATTCTTTTTCAATAACTTGTTCATGAACTACTATTTTAGGATTTAAATTGTTTTCTGTGATTTCAAAATAATATTTTGTTGAATCTAGTTTATAACCCAAACTGCTTTTTTCTTCTAACAAATAAAATTTGCCCAACTTAGGTAAATAATCACTCGTTACTATACCATTTCCAGTTGTAGTTGTTTCTCCAATTCTAGAATTATATTCATCATATATTCCATATATAGCACCTTTTAGACTAGCATCTCCTAATGGTTTATAAGATAAAGTTTTAGAATCAATTTTTTCTAATGAAACCTTACCACCTAAAGCATTAACTTTGACAGCAACATATAACGGATCATCTATTCCAAAATAACCCATTTTTTGTGATTTTAAATCTGTTCCTACAAAAATTGTAGTAGGATTATTCGTATACATTCTTTTCTTTAAAATCACAGTAGTTTCACCTATTTTAGTTGGTGTTACTAGTAAATTATTACCATTTATAGAAACATTAGCGCCATTACTTTGATGCACTGCATAATCTGATAAATAGCCAGTAGTATCAGTAAATGTTATAGTTTCATTTATAATACCTGTTTTAGTAGTTTCGGTAAATTTTGGTTGATTATAATGAGTAGAAACAAGTTTCTTTATTTCATTTTTTTCATAATCAATATTTATGAAATTTCCATATCCATATCGTTCTGTCCAAAATTCAATAATTTGTCCTCCTGTTTCTTCCCATATAAGTGCTTGAGCAGCCATTCTATACCTTAATGTATTATGGCCAGGATAATCATACCCATAATAACCATATAATTGAATTTTCTGATTTACTTCATCTGAATATGGAGAATTAGTCCATCCTATTTGTCCATTATAATCATGAACTGTTATATTAATTCCTGGTTCAATACAATATACAGTTTTTCCATCCATTGTATATGTATGATATTGAGCTGACATATATGGTTTCCCGCCACCACGACGAGTATAATATACATCATCAATAGATCCTTCTACTAGTGTTGCTGCACTAACATTGACACAACCTAATAGCATAAAAAAAGCACTAACGACAAACATCAGTGCAAATTTATATTTACTTTTCAAATTTTTATTCCCCCTTAAAAAAAACACAATAAATATTGTGCCGTAATTAATTATTATATATCCAAGTTCCATCTGTAAACCATATTTGCAATCTGTATCCAATTACTGTTCCCTTATATGCAAAACTTTTACATGAAGTATTCCTTAAATTACCTTGCAAAGCATATTCAGGTCCAATAATATCAGCAGCAGCTTGACATTCTGCTCTAGTTTCAAACTCTAATGTTGATTTCAATTTTATGTATTCTTCATCATTTTCAAAACTTGATACATTATCTTTATTATCTTCATCTGGTATCTCTATAGTTGTAGAATTATTTTTATGTTCTTCTTTACTTGTAGAATTAGTATTTGAAGAAGATTGAGTATCTTGTTTATTTGTAGAAATATTTGAAGATGATTTTTCTTCATTTTCTTTTTCATTTGTATTTGCTTTAGATTGAGAACTATTAGTTTCTTTACTAATAGTTTTCTCTTTTTCTGTTGATTTTTCATTATCAGAATCATCTTTTATTGAATCATCATTTGTATTTGTATCAGTTGTCTTGGATAAATTTTCTTTAGCTGTTTCTTGTTCAACAGCATTATTTAATTTTTTTGTATCTCCTGTATTAAAACAATAAATTGTAGCACCGATTATACCCGATGCTATTAAAACTATAAGACTTACAAGAGGTATTATCTTTTTCCTTTTCACAAGAAATCCCTCCTTTTGTTAAATTAATTTTAACATGGATTTCCAAAAAAGTCAGCACCTAAGATGTGGTTTGCATATTAATTATTGGCACATCTCTTAATGGTGCTGCATAAATACCAAGTTTTTGATGTGTTTCATTAATTCTATTATATAATAGATTAATGTATGCAACTAAACTTTGATATCTTTGAATAGAAATATCTAATCCAGCAAGTAATCTAAAATATTCCGATGTACTAGATAATCCAAGTTCTTCTACTCTAGAGATAACATTGTCTTTTAAATCTCTAGATAAAGATATTTTTACTTGTTCCATATTTTTCTCTCCTTTCCATATTGTTTTTTAATGAGAACTTTTTAAACTCAAAATAAAAAAGCATAGCATTTATAACTATACTGATTTAAATCTCTTTTGCACAATCTAAAGCTCTTGCCATTTTTACAACGCAACTTCCTTTTATTTGATCTAATAAAAATCTTGAAGAATTTGCTTTTCTAATAAATTCGTTACCGGAATGCTTATAATATAAACATTCAAGAAAAAATGTAAATTCATTTTTACTAAGGAATTTCAACGAAGTAACAATATTACTATACAATCTCATTATTTCTTCTTCTTTTGTAATTTTTGAAATAACATAATTCCCTACCTTATCAATCTTCTTTGGAACAAAACATTCATATCTCACTTCATAATTGCAAGTAATAGTTGGAGCATTAATAAATGGATAATTAATTTGAGCACTTATAAACTTATCTACTTCTTCTTCAACTTTCTTATAACAGTAATCAATATCGTATTTTAATAATTCTTTTTTGGATAATAATGGATGATCTATAAATCTATCATCAATCTTAAATTCTAATACCATTGGTTCAATCATAGCTAACCCCCTGATGCCTTAATTAAGAAAAAAGAGGGAAATACGCCCTAGGGCAATTTTCTCTCTTTTTGAAAATATTAGATAAATACGATAATAAATACATGCAATTAAAGCTAGTTAAATAATAATTTGTTCCTCTCATTGAAATTTTTTTCATTGATTTCACCACCTAAACTTATTTCCTAATAATAAGCCGCTTTAGAAACCTCTCGCTTTTTTAATTAGGGGATTTACTCTACTACTTTTATTAGGAATTGTCAAGCACTTTTTGCTATTTTCTATTAGAAAGCGCTGAAAAAGCCCTAAAATCAACGAATTTAGAGCTTTTTTGTGCAAAAATACTTAAAACTTAAATTAAGAAATATCTTTCTAGACATACTTTTTTCAAGTTTACTCTATTATAGCACTTGACAAGTGAATTGCAATAAAATAGTGTTTAAACTTTGTAGGTTTTTGTATAAATTTTGTTTGTTTTTGTTTTAATTACTAATTTTGGGCATTTATTATTGTATTTATAATATCTTCTTCATTATCAGAAGCATATATTATTGAATATAGTTTATCATAGTTATTATTTGCATCATTTAATGTATTACAAGTTGAATAAAGTAAATCATAGAAAGTATATAGTTTATTTTCATCTTTATCTAAAATTTCTAATATTAAAGTTGAATCATAATGATCTTCCATTATTTCATTTGAATTAATTATATTATCTATCTTTTTAGGATATTTTAATTTAAATAAAATAATATTAAATCTTGCATTATCTAGTTGCCTAGTTTCCCTTTTAAAAATCCTTTCATTATTATCTATTGTGTGATTAATAAAGGTGTTAGAATTCTCAACTTCATAATTTATTTTTTTAGACAAAAAAAGGTTAATATAATTCTTCATAATTAATTTTCCTTCCCATATTGGTCTATTATTATACATCAATAATTAACGAATGACAATAATTTTACTAAAATTAGTTACCATTATTACTTTTATGTTAACAAACGAAACATTTTGTGCAAAAAAAATGACTTTTTAAGTAAAATTTATGTAGTTAGACATGGAGAAACAGATTGGAATGTAGCCAGACGTCTGCAGGGGCGTTCGGATATTCCTTTGAATGAGAATGGAAAACGTTTAGCGAAGATTACGTCAGAAGCTCTTGCGGATATTCCTTTTACCTGTATTTATACAAGTCCTTTACAGCGGGCAAAAGAAACAGCAATGATCATAAAACGTGATCGAAACATTCCTGTTATAGAAGATGCAAGGCTGCAGGAGATCAGTTTCGGCATATGTGAAGGGCATTGCTGCGAAAAGGAGCATTATGATATGCCTGTTCCTGATTTTATGAATTTCTTTACAAGGCCGGAACAGTATCAACCGCCACAAGGGGCAGAATCAATAGAAGAATTGTGTGCAAGAACTACTGATTTTTTACAGGAATTGGTGCATACTACACAGTATGGAGCAGGAGATATCATTCTGCTTTCGACCCATGGAGCGGCACTTCGGGGATTACTGTCATCTGTTGAGAAGACGGATGTTGCTCATTTCTGGCAGGGTGGCGTACATAAGAATTGCGCAGTGACGATTCTTGATGTAACTGATGGCAGAATTACTTTGTTAGAAGAAAATAAAGTGTTCTACTGAGAAAAGATTCTCGATCATTACGAATATATGACGAAAGAAGGCAGGCATAATGGTAGAAAATGAATTTAGCAAAGTAAAAGTAAATAACGAAATGGATTACTGTTCTGTTACAGATATGGATGTGAAGGCAGCTCTGGAGAAGGCATTTATGAAAGCACGGGTTTCTTATTTTTTAAGATGGGAGAAGCCGGGTCTGTTTGCCAGATTATTTACCGGTACTAAGACAAGTATTGTATTTTGTATTAATTCAGCACAGTTGGAAACTGCAGAAGAAGTAATTAAGAATCTGGGAGATATGGAATCCAGTATCAGGATGATACGAACAAAATCAAATAATAAAATAGGATTTTAAAAGCCACAAAATAAAGGACGAGAAAGATTAGCAGAATAATCTTTCTCGTCCTTATATTTATTGATTATCGATCATCATATTGGTCTTCATCATACTCATCTGAATCATCATATTGATCTTCGTCATATTCATCAGAGTCGTCATATCGGTCATCATAGTATGGATCATCAGGATTATCATATTGATCATCATTGTATAAATCATCAGAGTCATCGTATCGGCTATCAGCATCATCATAATATGGATCACCGTCAGAATCATCATATGGTTCATCCTCGTATTCTTCCGGGCTTTTCTTGAAAAAGCTGCGTACGGAGATCAAAATCAGAATTATAACAACAATAATAGCGATCAGCAGGAATATAATAGAGGAATCTCCAAATATGGTAAGTCGATTCTCCTGACTTGTTTCTTCTGATTCAGTTGATGCAGTAGATGCACTTTCTGAAGAAGAAGTGTTATTGCTGCCAGTGGCAGGAGCTTCCTGAGAGGGATATTTAGAGGAAACAAAGCCGTTTTTACCATTATAAGAGAATCGGTACCAGCCATCACTTTCTCCGGTTACTTCGATTTTGGTTCCGTAGGAAAGGGTTCCAAGAACAGAATAACTGGTGGATGGGCCACTACGCACATTAAGCCCTTTTTCAGAATTGGCATAACAGGTAAGTGAAATATCTTTTACTGTATAACTTGTAGTTGCGGACTCATTTTGAGTGCTGGAAGATGTTGTATTGGAACTTTCCGTTGTACTGGAAGAAGTAGTTGTAGTGCTGCTTTCTGTCACTGAGGATGAGGACTCTACAGTGGAAGCATTTGTGCTGCTATCAGTTGCAGTTGTCTCATTTGTGTTAGATGAGGCGGTAGTACTGGAACTTTCTGTTGTATCAGATGAGGCGGCAGTACTGGAACTTTCTGTTGTATTGGATGAGGTTTCAGAAGTACTTTCTGACGTATTGGAAGAAGAACTGCCAGTAGTATTCTCTGATGTAGAAGAATTTGCGGTAGTATTTCCTGAAGCCTCAGATGAGGTTGTACCGGAAGAAGTATCTGCACTCTGCTCGGTTGACGTAGTTTCGGTTGCGTAAGTAACAAGAGGTGTTGTTAAAGTCAGCGCGGAAACCATAACTGCAAAATATAATTTTAATCTTTTCATAATAATAAAGAAAACCTCCCTATAGGTTGTATTTCTAAATCGTGTATCCGACTTAGTATAGCATGCCCCAAGGGAGGTTCCTATATATATTTTGCACAAAATTGTTTTCTGTTTTTCATGTTTCAAAACGTATGCGAACGCAAAAAAAAAGG
>ENA-ORNF01002873-ORNF01002873.1-human-gut-metagenome-genome-assembly--contig:-NODE-2873-length-12117-cov-2.332698_pt1 | contig 12117 bp, 10 predicted proteins | sample MGYA00242110_ERZ509012 | MGnify/ENA primary metagenome ERZ509012 (study PRJEB26280, sample SAMEA2338714) | human gut metagenome | biome: human gut; feature: human-associated habitat; material: faeces... | reverse complement strand
TCGTAATAGGAATTTGCGAAACAGCATATTATGAATACAGATTTGTGCAGATTTAACAAATGCATAAACAGACACTGTACCGCTACGAGCTGCAGTGTAGCGAGAGCGGGGCTGTGTTGCATTGTTAAACCTGGACAATTCGTCCCATTCTTTATATCAGTTTCGCAATTACCTATGTACATCGTAATTTTGTTCTTGCAGGTGTATCATAGGTCACAACAATCATAATATCCAATATCTATTATCTATGGTATAATATAGCCAAAAGGAATGATGAAACGAGGATTATTATGGAGATTCGTGAACTACGTTATTTTTTAGCAGTTGCCAGAGAAGAGAATATTACCCGCGCGGCAGAAAGTCTGCATATCGCACAACCATCACTGTCAAAACAGCTTATGGAACTTGAAAAGAAGCTCGGAAAACAGCTATTGATCCGTGGAAAAAGAAAAGTCACGCTTACAGAAGAAGGGGTGCTTCTGAGGAAACGTGCGGAAGAAATTGTAGATCTGGTCGAAAAGACACAACAGGAAATCAGCTATGATCTTGAAGAAATGACGGGCGATATTTATATAGGAGGAAGCATTTCAGAAAGTATTTTAGCCGCCGCAACAGAACTGAGAAACAAATACTCTGGTATCAGATTTCATTTTTACAGCGGAGACGCTGTGGATGTATCAGAGAGACTGGATCATGGCAGTCTGGATTTTGCAGTTATGTTGGAACCGATTGACAATATAAAATATGATTTTATATCGCTGCCAGACTGTTCAGAGTGGGGCATCCTTATGAAAAAGACTGATCCACTGACAGCCAAAAAATGTATCACGCAGAATGATGTAAAAAATCTTCCTTTGATCATGCACCAGAGAATCGGACTGCAAAATGAAATTGCCCACTGGGCTGGGACAGATGTAGAAAGCCTGAATATTGCTGCAACTTATAATGTGGTTCATGGAAGTCCGATTCCCTTCGTCAGACAGGGATTAGGATATTTTCTAACCACCAGAGATTTACTTGCACCGACCCTGAACCCGGAAGTATGCTTTCTCCCATTAGAGCCGAAGCTGCCAACACAGCTTGCTCTTGTATGGAAGAAACATGCAGTATTCAGTAATGCAGCCAAAGTATTTTATAAATCTTTCATTTCGATATAAAATGGAGTATGATTTAGTGGAATGGAGTGTGTATACAAATGTTAATAAGAAAAGCAACGCAAAATGATATTGACGCAGTAGAAAAGTTATATGATGCAATTCACACTGCGGAGGAAAATGGCAAACAGACAATTGGTTGGATTCGCGGTGTATACCCGGTACGTGCCACCGCAGAAAATGCACTGCAAAGAGGCGATCTTTTTGTGCTGGAGGATGACGGAGAGATATATGGAACAGGCATTATAAACAAAACCCAGGTTGAATCCTATAAACAGGGAAAATGGAAGTATGATGTAACTGATGATCAGGTATGCGTTTTGCATACGCTTGTGATTTCTCCTGACAGTGCGGGCAAAGGATATGGCAGGGCATTTCTTGCATATTATGAAAAATATGCAGAAGAAAATGGCTGCCTTGATCTTAGAATAGATACAAATGCCAGAAATGCCGTAGCACGTTCCATGTACCAGAAACATGGATATACAGAAATAGGGATTGTTCCAACTGAATTTAATGGCATTGCTGGCGTTAATCTGGTATTGCTCGAAAAATATCTTGGAAAAGAAAATACAAATATAAATCCTCTTGAAATCATGAAGCGCCCCGTCGCATACGCAAGCGGCTACGAAAATACCCCAACAAAGGAGCAGAATCGTGCAAAACAACTTTGCTGAGAATATAACCGTACCGCTCCAAATGAACAGGATAAACGTCGTTCCATCTTACAGGAGCTTCTGGGCACATGTTCACCCATGACTGGCATTGAACCGGATTTCCACTGTGACTACGGTTTCAATATCCATACTCATGGACTGGTCGTTATTAACTATAACTGTGTCATTCTGGATACCTCTCCAGTGAACATTGGTGCAGGTGCTTTTATTGCTCCCAGTGTACGTCTGGCGTGTTCCGGTCATGCCATTGACCCCAAACAGCGCAGTCAAGGTATCGGCACTTCTGCACCTATTACACTGGAAGAGAACGTCTTGATCGGTGCAAACGCTACAGTCTGTGGCGGCGTGACCATCGGCACCGGCTCGGTCATTGGTGCCGGAAGCGTGGTACCACATGACATCCCAGCAGGAGTTATTGCCGCCGGTGTACCTTGTAAAGTAATTCGCCCCATTACCGAAAAAGACAAAATAGCACCAGCAGAAATTTTGTTCTAAAATTGTTTATTTGTGACTTTTGCCGCAAATACTGATTATGACCAGAGTACTTCCTGTCAATACAAAACACCATTTTACAGCGGCAAGACTAAACATGGATGATAAAAACAGAGCAGCTATCTCTACAATATTAACTCCCATATTCATGGCAGACAGAGATGCGGCTCTGTTTTCGTGCATATTGAGATCATCTATCAGCTTATTTTCCCTCTCCATGATCAGATATTCTGCCACAGATACCAGGAGAGGGGTAATACACATCACAATAATGCTGACAGCCTTGTTTTGCGGGATTCCAAGCATAACAACCGCCAGACCGGACAAAGCACAAAAGGCTGTGAAAAGTCTTGTTTTTACTACTTTTTCTCCCCATGACACAATAGGTTCCGCAAGCATCTCTATCAGGGAATAGCCAAGAATGATTCCAGATATCCATTCCTCTGATATACCCAGACTGGTCAATTTATCAACATAAAAGAAATTGATAAGAATCCATATCACACTAAAAATTGAAAGAATAAGCATAATGCTTCTGGAATTATGGTTTTTAAACAGCTCCATTATTTTGCTTATGTCAGGAGAATGATTTTTGTCGCCCGTCTCACATGGACTTTTTTCATTGCACTCATCTAGCCCAATTGCAAAAAGCACAGCCAAAATTCCTGATACTATAGTGGATATAAGCAAACCGTCCATATCAAAGTATTGATATATGAATACATACGTAATTGTACTGATTATAAATCCAATGGTTCCATAATTCGCAGAATGCGCTGATTTTTTGACAAAAGCTGTCTCTCCATATGTACTGTATATGTAGGCTTCACAGGCCCCCGAAGACAGACAGCCTCCTATTCCTTCCATAACAGCTTCCAGCACAAACAACCATATAGAATGAAAGGCGAATGCCAGTAAAAGGGTAATACGGGACAAAAGCATGGTTATCTGTGCTGAAATAATTGATTTTTTGTATCCTATTTTATCTGTTATAAAACCAGTGGGAATCTCTCCGACAAAAACAGCGAGAGACAGTAACGCCTGAAGCATGAAAAATGTTGCATTTGAAACACCTGCCTGCGTCCTGATAAGCAGTGCCACAGGTGCATAAAAGATAAGCCCATTAAAAAAACAGACTCCGTCGTAGTTATCAAATTTTTTAAACATAAAACCTCCTTATTAACCAATCAAAAAGTAAGAAAACCAGACCACAAAAGTGCAGTCTCATTTTCACCATATTGAATTAGCAAATAATTTAGTAAAAACAAAAAAATTAGACAAAGTGATTTTTGTTCCGGTAAATGATTCATATATAAAAAATGGACTAATATCGGCAGAACATAGACTAAATATGATAAAATTAGCTATAAAAAACAATAACAATTTAGAAGTAGATGACATAGAGATAAAAGAAAACAAAAAATTATTTGCAGTAGATGTATTTGAACTAATTAATCAAAAATATTTTAAAAAATGCGAAGTGTATTTTATAATGGGCTCAGATAATTTCGAAAAAATGAGCAAATGGAAAGACTATAATAAAATAAAAGACCAAAAATATATAGTCATAAAAAGAGACAAAAATGTGATTTCATCAACTAAAATAAGAGAAATGATAGCAAATAATAATAGCAAAGTACAAGAATATTTATCAAAAGAAGTATATAAATATATAGAACAAAACAAATTATATAAAATGTAGGGGTCGCCGAGAACGACGACCCCTACAAACAAAAAAATAAATTTAGTCCAACAAAATCCAATTTACCTAAATTAGACCAAATAAAAAAAGGAGAATAAAATTGAACAGTTTACAAGAAGCACAAAATGAAGCAAATAAATGTTTAAATTGTAAAGTACCAATGTGTCAAAAAGGATGTCCAATAAGTACACATATTCCGCAATTTATAGAACAAATAAAAAATGCCAATTTAGAAGAAGCATACAAAATATTACAAGAAAATAATATTATGAGTGATATATGTTCTAACGTTTGCCCTTATGAAGAGTGCTGCGTAGGAAATTGTATAAAAGGAATAAAAGGAGAGCCTATTCAAGTAAATAAGTTAGAAAAATATGTGAATAATTGGGCTAGAGAAAACAATGTAATATATGTAAATGATAAAAAAGAGCCAAACAATGTGAAAATAGCAATAGTAGGCTCAGGACCAGCTGGAATAGAATGTGCGGTAGAACTTTCTAAAAAAGGATATGAAGTTACAATATTTGAAAAAGAACAAGAAATAGGCGGACTTCTAACTTATGGAATACCAGGATTTAGGCTACCTAGAGATATTACACAAAATTTGACAAGAAGAATAAAAAGCCTAGGAATAAGTGTACAAACAAATATCGAATTTGGAAAAGATATAACAATAGAAAGCTTGAAGAAGAATGGCTATAAAGCAATATTTGTAGCAATTGGAGCAGAAACAGCAAGTACATATAATTTAACTAACAAAGAATGCAATAAAATATATAAATCTGATTATATATTAAAAGAATATAATGCAAAAAGAATAATAAATGATTTAGGGAATGTAATAATAATCGGAGGAGGAAATGTAGCAACAGATTCTGCAAGAGCTGCTATAAGAATGGGCGCAAAAAGCAGTACAATTATATATAGAAGAAACAGAGAGAAAATGCCAGCAAGAGAAATGGAATTGGAAGAAGCTATAGAAGATGGAGTAGAGGTAATATACAATACAAAAGTATTAGAAGCAGACGTAGAAGAAGGCAAAATACAAAGAATAAAATGCATAAAAACAGATACAACAAATGGAGAAGTAAAAGACATTGAAGGTAGTGAATTCTATATAAATGCAGACACAATAATATTTGCAATAGGCCTAAAACCAAATAAGAAAATAATAGAACAAGAAAAAATACAATTGGAAAACGGACTTATAAAAGTAGATGAAAATTACAAAACTAATATAGAAGGCGTATTTGCAGGAGGAGACGTTTGCCAAAGCAAAGCAACAGTATGCTTAGCAATAAAAGCGGGAAAAGAAGCTGCAAAGAATATGGAAAAATATATAAATACTTTATATAACTAAATTATTGTAAACAGACAATAATTATAGTATAATAAAGTATGTACATGGGGATGTAATTGGTTTCGACAGTAATGTAGAAATATGAGTTGCGACAAGTGGATTCTCGTTGGCCACTTAAAAAACGAGAAATTAAAAATAAACGCTGATAATAGAGAATTAGCATACGCTGCCTAATTAAGGTAGCTCGTCTTACTCTGAATGCCCACGTTTAGAGAATAAGGCGTCATTTAGTGGGAAACAAACCTATTTCTTGCCATAGAAATAGCGGGTATTTTAATGGCTACTCTAATTTTAATTTTGTTTGTTAATTTAATTTTAGAGGAATTTTTATAACAAACTACACTCGTAGAAGTTTTTATGGATGGAATATTGGACAGGAGTTCGACTCTCCTCATCTCCACCAGATTGATAGAAAACTCGAACTTTTATGTTTGAGAGTAATAAATTACTAACAGAAATGTTAGTTTTTTTGTTATTTCAAAATAGAAAGTGAGAGTGATTATATATGACAATAGAAACCAATAAGAGATGATAGAAAGAAAACCTTTAAGCAAATGGTTGATGACTCAAATAATGTAGTTGCAGATGAATTATTATTTACTAGTGATAATGATTTCTTTAAAGGTATGAGTAAAAAACAATATATCAAAGATAAAGCCCATTTAAGCGCTCTTCAAGATAAATACTATCAAAGACTAATAGATAATGGTTTTGACCTAGAAAGAGGCATTAAAAACAGTGATAATGAGCATATTTCTATAAAAGAATTTAAAAAGATTACTAAAAAACTAGATAATAGATTAGAAAAGCAAAATTATTTAATGACTAGAGATTTTGAAGAACTAGAAGAAAAACTAAAAACTTCTAAACCAACAATTACAGGTAAAGAAGTTAAGATTGATAAAGATACTTATGATACATTAAATAGTTTTATGAATACATCAAAAAGAGTTATAAAAGATATGCCAAATAATCAAGCATTGTTTAAAGATCTTACTGATTATACTAAGGGTTACAAAGATTTAGAAAATGAAAAAAGAAATATTCAAGTTGAAGTTAGAAAACTAAGAATATCAAAACGAAAAACTAAAAGAAGAAAATAATCGATTACATAACTTTTTACACAATATTTTACAAACCTTAAAAAAGTTCTTCCATAAACTACCTAAAATAGGGACTGAAAAAGATAAAGATGAAGTAATATCAGAAATAAAAGAATACCACAAGCAAGATTTATATGACAATTTTGATTTACACGATATAGCAGATAACACATCAAAAGAAGAAGAAATAAATGATTATTTATATAAAAAAAATTATGAATATGACGATAAAGATTTTGACATTTAAAAAACGAGCTACAGCTCGTTCAATAAAACTAAAATTCCATTTTAGTAACGCACTACGCTATTGGCAGAGCCAATAACGGTGTGCAAAAGGAAATCCCTTTTGAAACCCTTTTAAACATAATTTTAGCAAGGCATAAAGCCAAGCAAAATTATGTTTTTATTGTGATTCTTGTTAAAAAATCACTTCAATAAATGTCGTGCAACTTTTATCTGCTCATATCATCTTTGTTCTCAGAAGGTTTTCGTTCTTTTTTTATCATCATACTTTCATAAAACATTTGATTATATTGCATGACTTCTTCCATTGTAGCAACATCCTTTCCTTCACATGTTTTATAATAAATTCCTTTTTCAAAATCAGTACGAGAATCAATTTTTGTTTGAAACATATAATCTTTATTTTTTTTCATATATATTCACCTTCCTTTCATACTAATTATAGCATATTTCTTGTATTTTTCATAGTTTAACAGTAAAATTGGGCATTTTTTTGCTCCAAAATGTCAATGTTGTGATATATTTATATCAGTTAGTAGTTATTACTACCTATAAATTTATATCTAGAGGTTGTTATACTTCCACCAAAAGGGCACCAATAACGAATTTGTATGGGGACAAAAAAACTTGTCTCCATTGACATTTATTTTATGTATTTTATTTCAAATAGTGTACCTTTTCCAACCTCTGAAGTTGCTTTTATGTATCCATTGTTTTGTTCTATTATTGTTTTTGCCAAAGACAATCCTATACCTATGCTATCTTCATTGCAATTTTTTGCTCTATAAAACCTCTCAAATATATGCTTCAAATCCTTTTGCTCTATTCCTTGCCCTTCGTCTTTTATTTTTATCTTTAGAAAAATACTTGTATTTTCTACAATTATATATATATTGGATTTCGGTTGGCTATGTTCTATCGCATTCTTTAATATGTTTGTTAATGCTTCCTGTTGCCATTTATAATCTGCTATAAATATAGCTTTTTCGTCAATTTTAGTTATTACTTCTATTTCCTTAATTTCTATTAATATTGCCAAGTTATTAATTACACTATCTATTAATTTTTTTGCATCTATTTCTTCGTTTTCCATCTTTATTGTTCCCGCATCAAATTTTGCAATTTTTAATAAGGATATAACCAATGAGCTCATATGTTCAACTTGCTTACTTATATCTTGTATAAAATCTTCTCTTATTTCTTGTGGCATATCTGGATTATCACTAATATTGTCTAACATTATCCTGATTGAAGTTAATGGCGTTTTTAGTTGGTGTGATATATCTGCAATAGCTATACTTAATTTTTCCTTCTCCTCTTCACTATTTTCTGCCGCTTCTCTCAAAATAACTGTGGTTTTATACAATTCATTTCTAAGTCTTGATAATTCCCCATCTTTATTGTCCTCTATTTTTAAAGAGTAATTTTTATTATTTACTTCTTTTATATATTCGTTTATTTCTTTAAGTTCTTTTTCTTGAATTAATACATATCTCATAAATATACTTAAACTTGCTATTCCAAATATTCCTATTAATACTGCCGTATTGATTAAATTTTTATTGATATTTTCTCTTAATTCTTTTATGTATGAAAGTTCATCATCATATCCATATTTTTCTAGAATATTTTCACTTGAATCGTCTCGATTATTTATTATTTTTAGTATATCTTCTTCTTTAACCTCAGGATATTTTTCCATTACATTATTAATAATATCGTTTATTTTTTCATTTACAATTTTCGAATATACTTTGTTTTGCATTTTAATAACTACTACGAATATAATTATAAATAGTAATACAATTACAATATTTGTCAGTAATACTTTTATTAATGTTTTTCTTTTTAATAAATTCACTTTTGTCCCCCTTGTACCTGATATCCAATCCCTTTTATTGTTTTTATACAATCCATTTTACCTAATTTTGTCCTTATTCTTTTTATATAAACTGTAAGTGTATTGTCATTTACAAAATTTCCTGCAACATCCCATATCTTCTCCAAAATCTGTTCTCTTGTTATTACCTTTCCAATATTAGTAAACATTAAAACTAATATTTTAAATTCTAATGCTGTAAATTCAACACTTTCTTCATTTACATATACCGTTTTTTCATCTAAATTTATTTTAATACTTCCATATACTATTTTATTATCTTCTTTATTAAATCTTTTTAATACATTATTAATTCTTGAAAGAAGTTCTCTGTTTCTAAATGGCTTAATAATATAATCCTCTGCTCCTAAATCAAGCCCCTTTACTACATCTTGTTCTTCATCTTTTGCTGTTAAAAAGATTACTGGTATATCTGTATATTTTTTTATATATTCACAAAGCTCAAATCCATTTCCATCTGGAAGAGCTATATCCAATACAATTAGATGTATTTCCTGTTTTCCTATAACATTCATTGTTTCATAAACATTTTTGCATATGATAACATGAAAGTTTTCTTTTTCTAACAAATATGTTAATCCTTTAATTATAACCTCGTTATCTTCTACTATTAGAATACTTCTCATAAACGTCTCCTTTTCGCATATTATAACATATTCCTATGTAAAATTAAAAGAGCTGTTTAGTTGAAATAATCACAAAGCAAATTTGGGTTACTTCAATACAGCTCATCTAGTCTTAGATATTGTCCTTTCTAATTGTTTCTATTATATTCTGCTTATTTATTCTATTTAGTGAATATTTCATTGTTATTCCCACTATTATAAATACGAAAATAATTGAAATTATTACTGCTTGATATGGAAACATGTATCCCAAATCTATTCCCTGTGCAAATGCTTTATATATTCCATAAGAGCCCAATATTCCTAATGGTATTCCTATTAGTAGGGATTTTGTTCCATACATTATACTTTCTAGTCTTATCATTCTATTAAATTCTTTCGTTGTCATTCCTATTGATTTTAACATAGCAAATTCTTTGCTCCTCAAAATCATGTTTGTTGTTATTGTATTAAATATGTTAGTCACTCCTATTAGTGTTATTACAGTTATAAATCCATACAGAAATATTTTTATAACTAACAAACTTCTTTGTTCTTGTTTTATATATGTTTCATAGTTCTGTACTTCAAGCTCAAAATACTTTTCGTTTTGTTTTATCAGGTCATTTATTCTGTTCTCTAGTTCTTGTGCCTTTTTTGATTCTATTAACAAGTTACTAATACGATATGAATTATTTGGTACTTCATCAAAAACTTCTCTCATAAAATCTTCAGATACTATTATTTTTCCATTGTCATGATATACTGTTTCTTGCCCCATTGGTGAATTATCTGTACATTTTGTAATTGTTATTTCTCTTATTTTCTCGTCCTTTGCTACATTTATTTTATCACCATTTTTTATTTTATACAGTCTTTCTATTGTTTTACTTCCATCATCATTGCTTTGCCTTCCTTCATCTATCAAAATTACTGCAGACTTATAGTTTTCTTCTTTTATTCCTAGTTCCTTTATATACTTTTTAAAATATTCATTATTATATATTATTATTGCTATACTATTTTTGTCATATGGATTTTGTTCAAATCTATTCTTTCCAAAATCAGAAGCATATTTTGCTTTGTCAAAGTCTAAACTAGTTTCATAATAATATGCATATTCGTCCACATTATCTAACTTAGCTATTTCCTCATATATATCTGCATTTCCATTTAATACGAACATATTAAATTTAAAATCCATGTAATAAAAAGTACTTGCTTTTGTACCTATAGTCAAAAAGCTTGATAAGGATATAAATATAAATATACTTACAACTAGTGAAATAACTGTTGTTCTATATTTCTTCTTGCTCCTTTTTAAGTTTTTACTCGCAATTACTCCACCTACACCAAATAATTTTTTCGTTATAACTGATGTTTTAAGTTTCTTACTCTTAATCTTAATATCATTGTTTCCTCTAATTGATTCTATTGGAGAAATTTTAGCAGCCTTTCTAGCTGGAATTAAGCATGACAAATATATTGTTATAATTGAAATTATTATAGATATTAAAATTGCCACCCAATTAATGCTATACATAAACCTCATTCCACTTAACATATCTGCTAATAAATAATTTACAACTTGCAATAAAATTATTATTGCTATTATTCCAAATACAATTCCTAATGGTATCGCAATAAGTCCTATAAGCATTCCTTCAAATATTACGTTTTTCTTTATTTGTTTTGATGTTGCTCCTATACTTGCCAGCATTCCATATTGTCTGTTTTTTTCCGAAACAGATATGCTAAAGCTGTTTCTAATTACAAATATACTACTTACAACAATAATAATAATTATTATTCCTGCTATTGTATATAACACATTTAACGTAATTTCGCTCATAACACCTTGGTATCTTAATAGTTGACTGTTTACATATGTATCTATTTCTTCATTTAATCCTGTATTGGTACAAATATTTTTATTTATTTCTATATATTCTTTTGGTTCATTATATAATACCGATACGTTTACCTTATCATCTATATTTTCCATATAAGTCATAACTATATACCCTGGTGAAGTGTATGTTTCATAGTTCCATCTTTCTATTTCGCCAACTATAGTATATACTTTTTCTTCTACATTTACTAAAGATTCTTCTGTATCATCTATGTATGGATTATTGCCATTTAGATCATATCCGTCAGAAGTTTGCCTAGTGCCAACGTTGAAGGTAATTTTATCTCCAATTTTCAAATTTACTCTTGCATTTGTTTTTATATGCTCTGGTATAAGTATTTCATTTGCGTTCTGTGGTAATCTTCCTTCTTTTAAGTTTATTCCATAGTTTTCTAGTGCTGTCTTGTCATATTCCCAAATGTTCACGTATGGTTTGCTCTCGTTCTTGCAGCCTTCTAACTTAGCCCAACCAACTTGATTTGTAAAAAAATATTTTGCAACTTTTTGATTTTCAGTTATATATTTTGTTTTTTCTTTCTCTACTCCATAAAATGTTGTATGATAATTACCATCTTTATATTTTGTCCAATTTATAAGTGAATTCTGAAAACTAGACACCAATCCTGCAACACCACAAATAAGTGCTGTAGAAAGTATTATACCAATAATTGTAACAATGGTTCTTTTTTTGTTAAGTTTTAAACTCTTAACTGTAAATTTATTTAATATATTCATCTTGTTTTCCTCTTTAATCTGATACTTCTTTTATACACAAGTTTAACATATTTTCTAAAAAAAGACTATCAATCCCGAATAATCTGCCCTTTATATCTGCATTCTTAAGTTAATTTTAATATTTGACAAGCTCTGTCTTTTACAAATGTTGTGATCTTTTGAAATCTTATCAGTTTTTTCACAATTTCTATTGCAACTGAAACAAGTACTGATACAATGATCAGCGCAATATAA
>ENA-ORNF01002872-ORNF01002872.1-human-gut-metagenome-genome-assembly--contig:-NODE-2872-length-12124-cov-3.133648_pt1 | contig 12124 bp, 11 predicted proteins | sample MGYA00242110_ERZ509012 | MGnify/ENA primary metagenome ERZ509012 (study PRJEB26280, sample SAMEA2338714) | human gut metagenome | biome: human gut; feature: human-associated habitat; material: faeces... | reverse complement strand
TATATATATGAACATAATATGAAATATTACTCTGATTTATATCAAGAATATTCTTATAAAAGCAAAAATGCTGGCACCCAAAAAATCCTGCCGTACCTGGAGTCCACACTCCAATCCGGCAGGATTTTTTATCATTTTCTCTTTGCAATTATTTTCGGATCTTTACCGTTTTCACCTTACTATAAGCTCCCTGCACTCTTTTCCCGCGGGAATTTTTATAAGAGCATACGCGGACATAGTATTTCTTTCCCGGCTTTAATTTTGTGATTTTTTTGGTAGTGGTTTTGTTTTTTGTGACAACAACTTTTTTTACATTCTTTTTGAATTTCTTATCCATGGAATACTGAACGATATAACCGGATGCTTTCTTGTCCTTTTTCCATTTTACTTCAAATGTCTTTGCCTTTTTGGATTTCAGAGAAGTAATCTGGTTCTTCACCGGTTTTACCGTTAAAGTAATCGTCTTTGTTACTGCCTTATATTTTCCTTTTGCAGCCGCTTTGATCGTGATTTTTGTCTGTCCGTAACTCTTTAATTTGATTTTTCCGGTCTTACTTATGGCTGCGATCTTTTTATCTGCCACCTTGTAGGTCAGTTTTGCCCCACAACTTGATTTGGCACCTATGGCAAACGTTTTTGTGCTGTAGGTCTTTGTAATATTTTTAGCTTTTATGGTCTGTTTCTTTTTCTGCTGTGTGGCATTACCGTTCTGGTCTGACGGCTTATCCGGCTGATTCGGAGTATCTGTCTGCCCCGGCTTTTCTGTCTGATCCGGCTTTTGTGTCTGCCCCGGTTCATCTGTCTGATCTGTTATTTTTTCTACATTTAACGTAACTATTTTCTGCGCTGCCGCACAGGTATCTGTCTCTGATGCCGAGATAATAATTTTTACTGTCCCGGAACCTAAGATATATCCTTTTCCATCTGCATCTATTTTTACGATTTTTTCGTTTTCTGACCGGTAAGATATCTTACCATCCCCATCTGACTTTGCGTCAAGATAGAAAATATTCAGATCCTTTTTATCTGCCTGATAAGAATACGTGATCTTTTGCACACGCTTTTGATCCGTTTCTTTATTTTTTATTGTAATATAAATTTCTGTCTGCGCCATTTTACAATTTTGCGTCGCAGATGCCGTGATCACAATATTGGTCGTACCTGCTCCGATGATCTTTACAGCTCCATTTTCAGATACCTGAATGATATCTTCGTTTCCCGAATAAAAACTTAGAGTTCCATCCCCGGTTGTTTTTGCAGTGATCTTAAAATCCGGATCTCCAACCGTTTTTTCAATGTTATCATTATCTGTCGTAATCGTCTGGGTTTTCCGTTCGTCGGCTACCTTACTTTTTATATTGTTATTTTTCGCATATTTTTCTGCAGCAGAACCTGAACTACAGTATATCATTAAATTGCTGCAATACGAAAACGCATTGTCTGCTATTGTTTTTACCCCGTCTGGTATGGTAATACCGGTCAGATTTGTACAGCCACTAAACGCATTATCCGGAATATCCGAAATATTTTTGGAAATTGTTACCTCTGTCAACGCATCACAATACCGGAAAGCCCATGCCCCCAAATCTTTAACACTGTCCGGCAGATGTACCTGCTGCATGGAATCACACCTATAAAAGGCATAGTTTCCTATATCCGTAAGCTGATTTGAGAACCGGACTTTTATAAGCGAGGAACAGGATTTAAATGCATCTTCGCCAATGCTCTTTACGCTGTCCGGCATATCTACCGATGTGATCTTTTCACAGTTACTGAAGGAACCGTCAAGGATTCCCACCGTCCCCTCTAAGATCTTCACGCTGCCTTTTTTCCCGGCAGGACAATTAATCAACACGAGTCTGCCTTCCTCTATGCCATACAATATGCCATCCTCTGATCTGTATATCGTATTCCCTGCCGCCACATTGATCTTCTCTAAGTGATCACAGCTGCCGAACACATTGTTTCCTATTTTTGTTGTCTTAGCCGGAATTGTGATCTGTTTTAAATTTTGGCAATAAAAAAATGCTTCTTTTCCGATCGACTCCAGATTCGCCGGAAGTATCATCGTCTCCATTCCGGTCGAAAAAAATGCCCGTTCTCCAATACTTTTTACACTATCAGGAAGTGTAACTTTCGTTGTAAGACAATCCCAGAATGCAAAATCTCCGATATGCTCTACTCCATCCGGCACATTCATATCAGTCTTGCGGCCTGCCGGACAATAACAAACTGTTTTTCCATTCTTTTCATATAACACGTTATCTTTAACCTGATATCTCGTATTATTGCCTGAAACCTTTATCTCTGTCAGCGCAGCACAGGAACCTATGATATCACCATTAATATTATAAGTGCCCTCTGTAAAATCAATACTTGTCAGCCGATTGCAGCTTGTAAACACAAGTCTATCCATTTTGATTATGGATTTGGGAAGAACAACACTTTTCAAATGAGTTTCGGAAAATGTCTGCATACCAATCTCTTCTACACCTTCTGCCATTGTGACACTTTCCAGATTGCTGCATCCATAAAATGCCAGCATTTCAATTTTCCGTACATTTCCCGGAATGATTACGCTTTTGATGTATTTATTATTCTGAAATGCTGACTCGCCAATTCTACGGACATTTGAAGGGATTGTAACCGTCTCTGCTGTTCCGGTATATTTTGTCAACAGACCGTTGTTGATCGTAAATTCACCCGTATCTGCTGTTTTTGTATCTTCTTCAGTTTCAAACACCTGTTTTTCTGCATTTTCCGGCTCTGCTGCTTCTGTTTCCTCTATGTATTCTGTCGCAGCTATATATTCCATCACTCCTGCATTTTCTGCCGCCTGTACGGACAATAGATTTACGCCTGCAGCTAAAATAGCTGCTCCCAGCATTCCAGTCAGTATTCTTTTCATTTTCATAACGTTTCTCCATCCTTTACCACTTTTATGCCGATGCATATCACTTCAATTTTACACTTTTTACCGTACCATAACTTCCCTGTACTTTTTTTCCGTGAGAATTTTTATATGCACACACACGGACATAATATTTCTTTCCCGGTTTTAATTTCGTGATCTTTTTCGTAACGGTCTGGTTTTTTGTGACAACAGCTTTTTTCACATTCTTTTTGAATTTCTTATCTGTGGAGTACTGAATGATATAACCGGATGCCTTCTTATCCTTTTTCCACTTTACCTGTAACGTCTTTGCCTTTAGCTGCTTTACAGAGGTTACTTTTACCTTTACCGGTTTTACGGTTAATGTGATCGTCTTTGTTGCTGCCTTATATTTTCCTTTTGCGGCTGCTTTGATCGTAATTTTTGTCTGTCCATAATTTTTCAGTTTGATCTTTCCGGTCTTACTTATGGTCGCAATTTTTTTATCTGCCACCTTGTATGTTAATTTACCTCCACCATTTGTCTTTGCTCCGATGGAAAATGTTTTTGTACTGTATGTCTTTGTGATATTTTTTGCTTTTATGGTCTGTTTCTTCTTTGTCTGCTGACCATCTGTTGTCCCGGATGTATTGTTGCCGCCATCAGAAGGTTTTTTATCCTCTGTTGTCTGTGAATCATCCTTCGACACGTTATCCGATGGTTTTTTCCCCGGATCTGTATTACTCTGTGTCTTTTTGGGCTTCACAGTTACTGTGACGATTGTCTCTGATGCATGATACAATTCCGTTTCTGATGCAAGAACAGTAATATGTGCTGTCCCCTGTTTTATTCCACAGACTTTTCCGGAAGCATCCACGCTTGCAACCGTTTTATCATCTGACACATAAGAAATTGTTCCGTCCCCATCCGTTGCAGCGTCTAATGCTACCGTATTTCCTTCATAGATACTGATAATATCCGCGACGGTGATCGTCTGCGATTTTTTCTTCACCACACCCCGGACACTGATATGGATCGTTTTCGATGCCCACTCGTAAACGTCTGTTCTTGCAGCCGTGATCACGACATCTGTTGTTCCTGTTCCTTTGATCGTGACTTTTCCGTCAGCGCTTACCGTAACCACAGACTCATCCTTTACCTTATAAGTCAGCTCTCCATCTCCGTCTGTAGCTGCCTGAATATAAAATGACTCATCTCCATACATTTTTTCAAAGTCATTCGCTGTGATCGTCTGCCGTTTCTTCGCTGTGTTTCCATACGCATAAGAAATATCATTTTCTTTTGCGTAGCTTTCTGCACAGGTTCCCTCCTTACAGTAAATGAGCAGATCCCTGTCTCTCCGGCCGGTTTCAAATGCACCATCCTCTATGCTGGTTACGGACGCCGGAATGATCGCATACTGTAAATTATCACAGCCATCAAATGCCCTGTATTTTATACTGGTTACCCCTTCTGGAATCACGATATTTTCCAGAGACTCACACCCCGCAAACACTGCCTGATCAATGTCCGTTAATCTGGCTGGTAATTTGACACTCTTTAACGCTGTACAATCTTCAAATGCATACATTCCAATTTGCTCGATATTATCCGGCAGTTCAATTTTTTCCAGCGCACTGCATCCTTCAAAAGCACTGCTGTTGATTGTCTCTAAACTTTCCGGCAGTCTGACTTCTGTCACATATTTACAGTCATGAAATGCCTCCGTACCAATCTCATGCATTCCGTCTGCAACCGTAACAATTCCCTGTTTCATCGCAGGACATACCATCATTCTCATGTATTTCTTCTTTTCATATAAAATACCGTCCACACTTTTAAAATATGTGTTTTCCGGTACAACTATAATCTCTTCTAATGCCTTACAGTCCCTGAATACATAACTTCCAACACTTGAAATTTTCGAAGTCAGCTCCAGTTTCTTTATCTTCTCACATCCCCACAGTGCCATATCATCAATCTTCCATAAGGTCTGTGGCAAGGTTATATTTTCAATATTTTTGCAGTTATAAAAAGCTGCTTTTTCAATAACCTCAACGCCCTCCGGCAGTATGACCTGCGTTTTGCTGCCTCCCTGCGGAAAATAGTATAAATCTTCAACTGATTTATCATACAATATGTTATCCTGGACTTTGTATTTTGTACTGCCGGTGGCTTTTACTGTATTCACATTGGGCAGATCTACAATACGGTTAGAGATAACTGCCGTAGAAGTCGTTATATCCAGTTCCGTAATTAAATCACTTCCGCCAAAAGTAAAATCTTTCATCTCCGTAACGCTGCCCGGTATCATTACCGTTCCTTTTTTCGCAGAGGTACCGGAAACTGTTATGCTTTCTAAATTTTCACAACTTCTGAATGCATATGATGCGATCGTCTGTAAGGTCTTTGGCAGTTCCACAGACTTTAATTTCGTACAGTGATAAAATGCTCTATATCCTAATGCAGTAACCCCATCCGGAACTTTGACGCTCTCAATATCTTTTCCCTCAAATGCCGACTCACCGATGGAAGTTACCCCTGCCGGAATCGCAATCTCTGTTTCATACCCTCTGTAATCTGTTAAAACTCCATTTTCAATTACAAAACCATTTTTATCTTCTAGTGCATTGCCCACAGAAAACACATGCTCTGTCTCCGCCGCATCCTCCTCTGTTTCCATGATTTCTGTCACGTCCCTGTCTGCGTACAGATTCTGTGCCAACACAGGGGAAGCACTTATCTCTCCTGATAGCATCACTGCCGCTAATACTCCTAATAACATTTTCTTACTCACGCAATACTCCTCCAGCTGCCTGCTGCAACCTCATTTTCTTTTAAAAAAATCATTTTTCACAATATTTTTATCTTAGCGTATCATTATCATTTATGTCAATTGACGGTCTAGTCCTCTGGTACCATAAAACAAAAAATAAGTGTGAAAAAATTTTCTTCCACACTTATTTTTGTCTATGATTTTATTTTTACGCTTCGATCACAAGCTCTTCTTTTGTGACCTCTCCTTTTTCGATATGGAAGGAATTGAGCACCAGCTCCTCCGGGTTCATCAGGGAGAGGATCAGGTAATTCATCTTCGGATCATACGCTAAGCGGATATCTTCCTGTGAAGGGCGTGACGGCGATTCCGGGTGCGAGTGAAAATTGCCGAGAAGTACGCCTTTTTTCTGGCGGATATCTTTGATCGCCGCAAGCTGCTCTGCCGGATCCATGGAAAAATGTTCCCTGCTCTCGTCTACGTTGCGAAGCAGATACACGTCTGTCACCACACGTTTGTCACCTTCCACATAGCCGCCAAGCAGTCCGCATGCCTCGTTCGGGAGTCCTTTTTTTGCATGATCCACGATTTTATTGTAATCTTCCTGTTTTAAAATCAGCATATGCGCCTCCTAAGTTAAATACCGTCTGTGCAGACAACCTGCTCGTAGTCGATCAGTTCTGTGATTGTCGGATGTTTTCCACATACTGCGCAGCCATCAGTATTAGACGGCAGTTTAACTTTGTGGAACTCCTGATTGATTGCATCGTAGGTTAAAAGATAACCGGTTAAAAGTTTTCCTACACCGAGAATGTACTTGATTGCTTCCATTGCCTGTAAACTTCCGATCACACCGCCCATGGCACCGATGACACCTGCCTGTTTACAGGTCGGCACTGCATCCTTTGGTGGCGGGTTTTTGAATACACAGCGGTAGCATGGTCCTTCTCCCGGAACATAGGTCATAAGCTGTCCCTTAAAACGGATGATTCCTGCATGGGAAAATGGTTTTTTTGCCATGACACAGGCATCATTGATTAAAAACTTTGCCGGGAAATTGTCCGTTCCGTCAATGATAAAATCATAATCGGCAATCAGATCCATGATGTTTTCGCTTGTCACAAACTGGCGGTAGGTTTTTACCGTTACATCCGGGTTCATCGCATTGATCGTCTCTTTTGCGGATTTTACTTTTGCTTTTCCGATGTCAGCTGTGCCGTGGATGATCTGACGCTGTAAATTGGAAAGATCGACCTCATCTGCATCTACGATACCGATGGTTCCCACGCCTGCTGCACCAAGATACATTGCTGCAGGTGCACCAAGTCCGCCGGCTCCGATGATCAGCACTTTTGCATTTAAAAGTTTTTTCTGTCCCTTTGCGCCGACTTCTTTTAATATGATATGTCTTGAATAACGCTCAATCTGCTCATCTGTTAACGCCATAGCTGCCTCCTCCCATGAAATATAAAAATTCTACGTTGTCGCCATCTTTTAATACCGTTGATTCCACCTGCTCGGATGGAACGAATTCCTCATTGATGGAAACGGTCACATACTCCGGGGTTTCCACCTGCTCTAACTCGAACAGTTCTGTTAACTTTAAGTCATCTTTTACTTCTTTTTTGTTTCCTGCTACTGTGATCTGCATGTTTCTCCTCTTTTCCGCGGAACCTTTTTTTGTCTGCCCGCTATTTTAAATTTTCATCGATCCACGCCTCAATATCAGCTTTTCCTGCTGCACCGGCTCTCTCTGCTTTGACCTCGCCCTGTACAAACAACCGCAGTGCCGGTACACCCATGACGTCATATTTTTCAGCAAGCTCCATGTCATAGTTGACATTTACTTTATATACAGAAAGTGTGTCTTCACGTTCGTCCTCGATATCCCCAAGCACCGGTGATAACTGCTTGCACGGAATACAACTGTCCGAATAAAAATCTACCAGAACCGGCAGCGGACTTTTCAGGACTTTTTCTTCAAAATTGTCTTTATTGATTCGCTGTGCCATGATTCCTCCTATCCCTCTACCTTGCGGACGATCAGATTATAAGTTCCATCTTCATTGTCCACCAGTTTTAAGATCTGATGTCCCTCTTCCTTGACACTGCGCGGTACGTTCTGTACCGGCTCACCATCGTTCATGCGGATGGCAATGACTTCGCCATCATCTAATTCCTCCAGCGCTACCTTTGCTTTTACGAAAGTGAGCGGGCATACTTTATCGGTAATATCTACTGTTTCGTCGATTGCAATTCCTGCGATTTCCATTTCTTCCCTCCTGTTTCTTCTTATTATATATGCTGCATTTTTGATTGCTCCAGATTGTTTTCTGTATGCATGCTTTTGCTGCATCTATTTGTTTACATGCTTATTTGTTCTTGCATGCATATTTTTTTGTGACATATCTATTTGTTTTTATATACAATTTTTTCCTGCATACATGTTTTTTCTGCCCGAAATCCTTACTTTCCCTCGTAGGCTTCTTTGATCTTCTTACGGAACTCTACCTCGCCGACGCGCTGTAACGTCAGGCGGAAACGCTCGCCCGGGTTTGCATGATCTCTGAAAAAGTCGATCGCTGCATCGGTGACACGGAACAGTGTCTCTTTGTCATGTACGATTGGGAGAAGCTGCTCCCCTTTGTAGATCTGATTTCCGAACAATCCACCGAAGGAAACCAGATATCCGCTGTTTCCTTCCCACGCATCCGTCGGACAGGACTTCACGCAGCGGCCGCAGTAGTTACACTGATCGCGGTTGATCGTCACTTTGTTTCCTTCACATTTGATTGCACCCTGACGGCACGCCTTTTCGCAGACACCGCAGCCGATACATTTATCCTCAACCCAGGAAACTTCCATGCCGCCTTTGATTCCGATATCATTTTCCTCTGCCTTTAAGCAGTTATTCTGGCATCCGGTCACACCAAACTTGAACTTGTGAGGAAGTTCACGTCCAAAATAATGTTCATCTAACTCCTGTGCCAGTGAATAGGTATCAATACATCCGCTTGGACAGATCTCCGAACCCTGACAAGCTGTAACGGTACGGACTCTCGGTCCGCAGACACCCGGTTTCACGCCGCCTTTTGCAAGCTCTGCTTTTACTTCCTCGATATCCTCAAAGTTGACAAACGGTATCTCGATTCCCTGTCTGGATGTCATATGTACATAGCCTTTGCCGTACTTTTCCGCAACTTCTGCCACGGTCTTAATATTTTCTGCAGTCAGATTACCTCCGACCACCTGGATTCTGAGTGAGAAAAATCCTTTCTGTTTCTGCCTCATGAATCCGCCTTTTTTTAATGCTGCATAATCAACTCCCGCCATCTTTACACTCCTTATCTTTTCTGATTTTTCAATATCCTGGTATTCTACTGTGCTTTTCTATTGTAACACTTTAAAGTGCCCGTTTTAAAGTATTACTGTAACACTTTGGTATATTTTTTCGTTTTTTAAGAAAGGCTCTCGATCGCCTGCTTAAAATCCCAGATCAGATCATCAATATCCTCGATTCCGACGCTGACGCGCACCAGATCATCAAATACACCGCCCGCTTTCTTTTCTTCCTCCGTGCTGTGTACACTGATGGTCGATTCCGGATGGATGACAAGTGTTTTGGTATCGCCGATATTAGATACCTTAAGCGGATATTTTAATGCATTGATAAATGCAAATGCCCGCTCCTTACTGCCAAGCCTTAAGGTAAAGATGCCGCCGTAATGACCGTCAAACTGGCTCTTTGCAATCTCATGCCAGTTGCTCGTCTCTAACCCTGCATAATTTACCGTAATGTCTTTATAGTTTTCTTCAATATAAGCCGCAAGCTGCATTGCATTGTCGCAGATACGCTCCATGCGGAGTCCTAACGTTTCAAGCCCAATGCTGTTTAAAAATGCATTTTGCGGCGAGAGACAGGCTCCAGTGTTGCGGAACAGTCCGTTTCTCAATTTTGCAGTGTAGGCAAACGGTCCGAATTTTACAAAATCACGCATACCCGGATATTTTTCGGTATCCCACTTAAATGTTCCGCCGTCTGTGATAACTCCGCTGATCGAGTTGCTGTTTCCATTGATGTATTTCGAAGTGGAATTGACTACAATGTCTGCGCCCAGTGAAAGCGGTTTTACCAGATATGCGGTGGCTGCTGTGTTGTCGATAATGAGCGGTACGCCATTCTCATGTGCCAGCTTTGCCAGCGCTTTGATATCTGTCACATCCAGTCTCGGATTTCCAAGTGTCTCTGCAAAATAGAGTCTTGTGTGTGCGTTGGTCGCTTTGCAGAATGCATCGAGATCGTTGTTTTCGACATAATGAGTCGTGATTCCGAATGCTTCAAGATCCCGGAAGAGATCAAACGATACCAGAAAATTATCAGCAACAAAGAGGCAATTTTAGCAGATGCACAGACCAAAGCGGATGCCATCATTGCACAGGCACAGGTCAAAACAGACGAACTGGTAAGTGAGCATCAGATCATGCAACAGGCATATGCGCAGGCAAATGAGGTTGTTATGATCGCAACCAAACAGGCACAGGAGATCTTGGACAACGCAACCAATGATGCCAACAATATCCGTATGGGGGCAATGCAGTATACCGATGATATCTTAAAGAATCTGGAAAATACGATCTCACATTCTATGGAAGCTGCAAAGTCACGCCATGATTCTTATATCAATTCCCTGCAGGGATTTTTGGATGTTGTAACAGCAAACCGTGCCGAATTAAGCCCGATGGATGACGAAACCGGTTCTGTCGAAAAAGAATCCGAAGAACTTCCAAACGTACAGATTACTTCTGATATGTTAGGAAAATCTTAAAACGGTTTCATACAGTACATCACACCATAAGCGAGTAATCCTGAGAGGATGGCGAGCAGTATCTTTGCCAGAAGATATTGTTTCATAGAAAGCGCACAGCCCTTTACCATGGAACTTGTTTGTGCTACACCGGATAGCCCGCCAAAGGCAGTAAAAGCCATGGCGAGGACGTAACAGGTGGACCCAGGATAACCGGAAGACGGTAACTGATGGATCCCGTTTGTGATCTCTGTGATGCCGATCAGGAGTGTCTTAATGGGCAGACAGAGCGGCAGTTCGGTCAGAATTGAAGCAAAGATTGAAAAAAGCATAATGTAACCACCGAGTCTGGTTAATGTTTCAAAACCATTCATGATGCCGGCATCTATGATTTTAAAATTCATTTGAGATCCAGATGCCGGCTGTTTTTGCGCGTGGAACGCGGTGCGGTCTTTTGTGCGGCGTGCGTCTGCAGAGAGCAGGATACTGCCCAGCAGAAGCGCCGGAAAATACAGGATCAGCAGGGTAACTGCCGACAGATGGGACAGCCCAAGCTGGGTGTAGAGGATGAAGCTTGTGACAAAGACCGGACTGATGTTGTTGGTAATGATAAATAAAACATCGGCTTCCCGGCGTGTGATTTTTCCGCTTGCAAGCAGGGCGGCGCAGTTTTTGCTCCCGATCGGAAAGCCGAACAGAAAGCCGCTTAACAGAACAAAAGCCCCGTTGTCGCTGACCGGAATGAGCCGGGATACAAGCGGTGCGGTGATTTTGTTCAGATATTGCAGGTAATTTGAGTCCATCAGGATATTGGACAGAATGACAAAGGGGAGCAGCGTTGGAAGAACGCGCGTGTACCATAGAACGAGTCCCACGGATGCGGCGTTTACGGCATCTTTCGGGGCGGTTAAGATATAGGCAATAAATAATAGCAGACAAAGGAATATCAATTTCTTTTTCATACTAGAATGTATGAAGAACAGGAGGATTCTATGAGCAGTTTAAAAGAAATACAGGCATTACAGTTACAGTCGGAGAAAGTGTTTGATTATTTTGAGGAGATCTGTGCGATTCCGCACGGTTCGAGGAACACAAAGGCCATCAGTGATTATCTGGTTGCTTTTGCAAAAAAGCATGATCTGACCTGGTATCAGGATGAGTCCAACAACGTGGTGATCGTGCAGGAGGCGACAGCCGGCTATGAGCAGGCAGATACCATCATTCTGCAGGGACATATGGATATGGTATGTGAAAAGGAAAACGGCTGTGCGATCGATTTTGAGAAGGACGGTCTGGATCTCTACGTGGACGGAGATTTCTTAAAGGCGAGAGGAACCACGCTGGGCGGCGATGACGGCATTGCCGTTGCCTATGCGCTTGCCATTATGGATTCGCCGGAGATTGCGCATCCGCGCCTTGAGGTTGTGATCACGGTGGACGAGGAGATCGGAATGCTCGGTGCCGAGGCGATTGATCTGTCCATGTTAAAGGGACACAAGCTTTTAAATATTGATTCCGATGTGGAGGGTCATTTCCTGACCAGCTGTGCAGGCGGCATGACGGTGGAGACTACGATTCCGGTTGACCGTATGTCCCAGAACGGACTTGCGGTGACGCTGACGGTGACAGGACTTTGCGGCGGACATTCCGGAAGTGAGATTGACAAAGAGC
>ENA-ORNF01002866-ORNF01002866.1-human-gut-metagenome-genome-assembly--contig:-NODE-2866-length-12145-cov-6.210670_pt1 | contig 12145 bp, 10 predicted proteins | sample MGYA00242110_ERZ509012 | MGnify/ENA primary metagenome ERZ509012 (study PRJEB26280, sample SAMEA2338714) | human gut metagenome | biome: human gut; feature: human-associated habitat; material: faeces... | reverse complement strand
AAAGTTCTGAACAATGAAGGCTTAATGAAATATGGGGTAGATGGGATGGTTACGATAGAAAGCATGTAGCCACCAGGCAATAGGTCAGTAGTAAAAAGGTGTGTGGGCTGTAGCATTGGGTTGAGGAAAAATGTTGCTGCTTCGTATGTTTTGATAATTGGCAAGAGATGAAATGTTATATCCCTATTTCATTTTTTTTGCGTGTGAAAAATGCACCGGAATGCCTGTAGACAAAGGGCTGGATGCTCATTCGACGGTTTGGAAAACTTTCGAGGTGCGATATTAGGTGAACAAAAAATTTGGATTTCGGGTTGTGTATGTTGTATCTTTGCTGTCGCGAAGTCAGGCTGCATCTCAGCATAACTTTTGAAAACGTGTTTTCAGGTTCTGCATTCGGTTTGCACTGACATTGCTTCAGCAATAAAGGCAGCACTGCAGCATTGATAAGCTGCGCATTAGTTTTGACGGATGAAAAAACAGTATTCCTAATTTATTCATTCAGCGTTCTTTGACATTTTGTTACAACAGAAAGTAAGGCTGGTAGGCCTGTCTGAAACCCGAGATGCATTGTTGAGTATTATCACACGCTTTTGCGACTGAGCCATCTTCTTACTTTATTTTTAACTGCGGTGTGATGGAAGGTAATGGAAAGGTACAAAAAAAAGGGCTTCCGCCCCTTTCGTGAAGTGGTGCGAGGCTCGTTTTGCCACGCCCACCGGCTCATTGAGAGCCTACATCTAACTGTTACCTTTTTACAAATCTTCTTACCTAATTAATCTTTTTCTCTTGATTCTGTGATTCTAATCTTTTTACCTTATGTGCCTTGTTTAAGCAGGACTTATAGAACTAATTCCTTTATATTGTTTAGCTTTGTGTTAAGCTATTGTTTACTTTTTTCGGATGCAAAGTTAAGGATGAATGTTTTTTTATCCAAAGTTGCTACGATGTTTTTGCTCGTGTTTTGCAAAGATTGCATATAAAAGTGTGATTTTGCTAAGTTGGCTCTATAAAATAAGGCGGTTTTGCCGTTTGTGTAAAAGTAATTTCAATGTATTTTGCTGACATAAAGTAGGGAGAGAAAATCGGGATGCCTAAAAATACGAAAAAAAATCCTTGTTTCTTGGCATTCTACATATTTAGTACTAACTTTGCAAACGGAAAAATATTATATCTCATTAAAAATATGAAGATAAAGGAAGTCGCTGAGACCCTTGAACGGTTCGCGCCACTGCCGCTGCAGGAAAGCTACGATAATGCTGGCTTGCAGATTGGATTAACAGAGGCCGAAGATGTGTCAGGGGTTTTATTGTGTCTTGACGTCACTGAAAAAGTGATAGCTGAAGCTGAGGCTATGGGCTGTAATATGATTGTGGCGCATCATCCCCTTTTGTTTCGTCCGCTTCGGCGGATTGTCGGAGCTACACAAGTGGAACGTTGTGTAGCATTGGCCATTCAGAAGCAGATAGCCATTTATGCAGCTCACACAAACCTGGATAATGCACCGGGGGGTGTGAACTTTATGATAGCTGAGCGCTTGGGCTTGAACAATGTGCATTTCTTGTTGCCAAACTCTAAAATGGATGGTGGTAGTGGTGTCGTTGGTACACTTCCGAAGCCGATGCATACAGCTGAATTCATAGCTTGGGTAACTAAGCAGTTTGGCATTGAGGCGGTACAGCACACCGAGGGCCCTGGACGCATTTTGCAAACTGTGGCTTTGTGTGGAGGAGCCGGTGAATTTTTGCTGGACGAGGCTATTAAAGTTGGAGCAGATGTTTTTTTGACTGGAGAAATGGGGTATCACCGCTATTTTGGTCATGAAAACGACATTCTGATTGGTGTTATGGGTCATTATCAGAGTGAGCGCTTTACCATTCAGTTGCTTCATCGCATGCTTGAATCGGCACATCCTGATTTACGGGTGGTCGAAACACAAATAAACACAAACCCTATTTTGCTGAGTGTGGCAGAGGGGATAAAACAGTAAAAATAATTTTTTTATAAATAGCCGTTGTTGCTTGCAACATTAGTATATAGGTATTTGTCTGACAATGAATGGAATGAATCATTTCAAGCAGGACAGGCATTGGGGTAAGCATCGGCGGTAAGCCTTATTGGTAGTTATGGCAAAGAAAGACGTTGCGGATATGTCCGTTGAACAGAAACTGAAAAATCTTTATCAGTTGCAAACGATGTTGTCTGAAATTGACCGCATCAAAATTTTGCGTGGTGAACTTCCTCTTGAAGTGCAGGACCTTGAAGACGAAATTGCAGGTCTGACGCTCCGTATGGGAAAATACAATGAGGATGTGACTTCAGCTAAGGCCGATATTGCAGCACGCAAGGCAAAAATCAATGAAGCGCAAGTAGCTATTGATCGCTACAAAATGCAGCTTGAAACTGTCGAAAATAGCCGTCAGTTCGATATGCTTTCAAAGGAAATTGAATTCCAAAGCCTTGAAATTGAATTGCAAAACAAAAAGATTGGCGAAAGCCAGCGTACGGCTGATGCTCGAAAGGCTGACATTGAGAATGCCAAGCGTATGCTCGAAGAACGTCGTGCAGACCTTGACATGAAGAAGTCGGAACTCGATGATATTACGACTGAAACCAAGGCCGAGGAAGAAAAGTTGCGCGAAAAGGCCAAGAACTTGGAGCAGAGCATCGAACCTCGTCTGTTGGCAGCGTTCAAGCGCATCCGTCGCAATTCGCGCAATGGTTTGGGTATCGTTTACGTACAGCGCGATGCTTGTGGTGGTTGCTTCAATAAAATTCCGCCTCAGCGTCAGCTCGACATCCGTATGCGTAAAAAAATTATTGTATGCGAGTACTGCGGACGTATCATGATTGACCCCGAATTGGCTGGTGTAAAGATTGATAAGCCGGTTGAGGAAAAGCCGAAGCGTCGCACGCGTCGCATCACGAAAAAGGATGCCGAGTAAATGATTAGCTGTTGTCGCGTTTGAAGCGATAACCATATAAATAACCGCAAATTCAATATCGTCTTGTTTGGGACGTTATTGGATTTGCGGTTTTTTGTGCCTGATTATATGGCAAAATGGATATTGAGTCTGTTGTTTTTACTTCAAGTTGTCCCTAAATTTTGAATTCCATTCAAATTCAAGGGCTTACAACTCATTGTAATCGGGAATGTTATGCAGAAAGTTTGCGCTCATCGTTTTGTAATCAATTTGGCAGCAATAATGACTGATACCATTGCTTACAATAAGGTAGTCAGCTCTCAGTACACTGTTATAGGCATAAATCTGTTGAAAAACGGCTTGAGTAATGGGAATGTTTGGCGCTTTATATTCAATGATAACTTGCGGCCGTCCTCCCTCTTTATGGTAGAAGACCGTATCGCAACGGCGTGTGGAACCACCCACGACAATCGAAATTTCATTGGCTAAACGTCCAGCCGGATAATGTTTATGTTCTACTAAAAAATGGGTGAAATGTTGGCGTACCCATTCCTCGGGGGTGAGGTGAATATAGCGTTGACGTAGAAAATCGTATATGGCTGTTTGACCGTTTACCTGCTTGATTTTAATGGGATATGATGGTAGGTTTAATGGTTTCATGTAGATATGTAGGGTGATGAATTAGGTAATGACTGTAAAAAGCTATCGAAACTAATAAAATCTGAGTAAAAGAATGCTATTTTTGTGGAAAAACAGACTGTTATTTTTCGTGTTGCGCAAGGTTTGCTGTAACTTTGCTAATGCAAATTCAGACAAAATGTGGTGCCAACTATAGGCAGCGTTTGGTTTGCAACCGAAAGGCAAGTGCAGTGCTTATTCAAAAGTTCGCTTTTGAGTCAAGGTATTGCCGAGCCGCCTCCTATCTTATACAAAGATAGTGAAAGATAAGCGCATAGCCAAGTTGAAGATGTGATTTTAGAACTTGGCATTGCCAAATAACCTTCTATTTATCTGTAAATATACAAAGAATGATGAAGACTAAACAAGAAATAATAGGTAACTGGTTGACCCGTTACACAAAAATGCCGCTTGATCATTTCAGCGATCATATTTTGCTGACCAATTTCAATAATTACGTGGATATGTTCTGCGAACAATGTGGCGTGGAAACTGTTGGTTTTGATGCCAACATGCGCGCAGCAACTGCAGACGGAATTACCATGATCAACTTTGGTATGGGCAGTCCGAATGCTGCGCTGATTATGGATCTGCTGGGAGCTATTCAGCCCAAGGCTTGTTTGTTCCTGGGTAAATGTGGCGGCATATCAGACAAAACTCATTTGGGTGACTACATCTTACCTCTTGCGGGTATTCGTGGCGAAGGAACCTCGAACGATTATTTCCCACCAGAAGTGCCGGCGCTGCCTGCTTTTATGCTACAACGTGCTGTGTCAACAGCTTTGAGAGACAAAAGTCATGACTATTGGACAGGAACGGTTTATACCACCAACCGTCGTGTTTGGGAGCATGATGAGCGATTCAAGGCTTATTTGCGTGAAACACGTGCTATGGCAGTAGATATGGAAACAGCAACTCTTTTCTCGTGTGGTTTCTATAATCATATCCCAACAGGAGCTTTATTGTTGGTTTCAGATAATCCGATGGAGCCTGATGGAGTAAAAACTGAAGAAAGTGACAATCGGGTGACTCGCGATTTCGCTTCGACGCATGTGAGAATTGGTATAGATAGTATGAAACTGATTATAGGTGAGCGTAAAACCGTGCGTCACCTAAAGTTTGATTGGTAATGGCAGGGACGTATCCTATAAAAAAGAAAACCCCCGGAATCACCTACGAACAGATTGTGCGCGATGTGCGTGCCGGCAATATTAAGCCTGTATATTTCTTAATGGGTGAGGAAAGTTATTATATTGATCGCGTAGCGGAGTTTATAGTCAATTTTCTGCTGACCCCCGAAGAACAGGATTTTTCGCTCGTCACACTCTTCGGTCTGGATACAGACGTCGATGCTATAATGACAGCTGCGCGGTCTTATCCGATGGGGGCGAAGTATAATGTAATTTGGGTAAAAGAAGCGCAAAACCTGAAACATCTTGACCGTTTGGAATTGTATTTCCGACAGGTTATGCCTACTACGGTGCTTATTTTTAGCTATAAAAATGGCAACATAGATCGGCGTATGAAAGTGGCATCACTTATCAGTAAGGAAGGGGTGCTGTTTGAATCGAAAAAATTGTATGACAGTCAGTTGCCAGTTTTTGTGCGCGATTATCTGAAGCGTCGCCGTGTGGGTATTGAACCCGAAGTATCTGAAATGCTGGCAGCTTTTGTGGGATCGGATTTAAACCGATTAGCGTCCGAAATGGACAAGTTAATTGTGTCACTTCCGGACAATGAGAAAGTTGTAACCACTCAGATGGTGCGACAGAATATTGGCGTGACGAGAAATTTTAATGTGTTTGAATTGCTCGACGCTTTAGGTGCGAAAGATGCCCTGAAGGTGTTTAGTATTGCGAAGTACTTCGACAGCAATCCCAAGGAAAACCCTATACAGATGATATTGCCTTCGCTCTTTAAGTATTTCTCGAATCTGATGCTGGCTTATTACTCGCCCGATAAAAGCGAACGCGGATTGGCGGCATGGTTGGGACTTACGGAATGGCAGGTTCGGAAGAATGTGATGCCTCCGATGAAAGTTTATTCTGGTGTGAAAGTAATGAATATTATTTCTGAAATACGACATACGGATGCACGTTCGAAGGGGGTAGAAAATCCTGCTACTTCGAATGGTGACTTAATGAAAGAATTGCTCTTTTTTATTCTGAATTAGAGGCAGCATCTCAGACTCTTTTCTCATGTTGTAAGTCTCAGTTTAAGGCTTGTATGCCCCCATAAAACAGATTGAGAATAGGGTTAGGCTATTAGCTGTAATAGCACGTATTACCCCGGCTTCTGCTTTGAAGAAGCCGGGGTTTTTTGTGCTTGTTCGGTTTTGAAATAGTCGAGGGTAGGGGCAATACCATTCGAAAATTCGAGGGGAAATAATTCGTTTGGTAAAAAAAGAGGTGAAAAGACCTTCAAATGTGCGGTATAGAGTGGTAAAAAATACTTTATCAGATGTGCACGTTGTGTTGGCTGGCTGGGCTAGCATTTGATTAAAATCTACTTTTTTACTTCTAAAACCACTCTGTATGGAAAAATAATAAATGTCATTATTTTTCGCACAAGGTGAATGATAGAATCCTTTGTATAAAGGGGTTTCTATATGTGTTTTAACAGAAAATACGTGATGAATGTCGGGTTGTAATTCAGGTGCTTATTTCTAAAATGAATGCAGGTCTATATTTATGGGGTATTGGTTTGATTTTTGAGTTACCTACGCAATTTTTTGGTCAATTATATGATGAATCCTTATTTTCAATGATAGGATGCTTCTCTTGAGGAATCAGTATGTAAGGGAGCGAGGTGGACATTTTGTAAATAAATGAACATGGCATTTTTTAGAACCGTTTGGGGAAAATAAATGGAATGAAAAAGCGTGTGGTTAATGTTGGATTAGGGTGTGGCATTTTAGATTCTTATATCAGGATTAAATGTGTTGTGTGTATAGAGTTGCTCTTTATGTTCAAGCTTAACAAGCTTGAAAGTATCATCGTTAGCAGAATGAAAAACTTAGGATATAGAGGCTAAATCTGCGTATAGTGTGTTGCTTAAGTATGGGTTTATGGCTTCATGTGAGTAATGTAATATTTGTATGTATTAACACCTATTTAATAATTGCAGACTGTTCTTTTATTCGTATGCGTCAGTCTTATCTGTACAATCTATTGTATCCGGTGCATACATGGCGTAGGTTTGCGTATTGCTATTTTCTTTCTTACAGAAGGGTGGGGGAGTGTGTGGTTGTAGGCTTGCGGATCAGGATGGCTGTATATGTATTGAATGGTGCGCTATATCGGTGCTGTATCGCTGAGCATTCATGCCTATTGTGATTCATCGCTTTGTGGGGACGCTAATACAAGACTTGTTGGTCACTTTTTCAGGATAATAGCGTATTGGAATCCGGCCCGTATTTTCTGTGGAGTGAACTTTTGGATTTTAGAGCTTAATTTTTGAGTTCGTTTATCAGTACAGAAATACTTGATTAAGGCAAGTCTGAAACAGGTGAATTTAGCTTGTCACCCAGCAGTTTATTCCTTTGAACCTTCTGAAAATGTAAAATAGAACCTCTTGGTACGCTATTTCTGCGTAAAAAAATGAAATTATATCACATAATGATATGTATAGTTGGCAATAATGAACAATATCAGCTCTTGAAAATTCTAGATTGGAAGAATTTGGAAAGGCAAATTTTAAGCTTAAATCATTGATAATCAATTAGTTATGCTGTATTTGGCCTCTCAGGAATTGAATATATGGCAGAATTCAAGTATATGTTCAGTCTTATTTAATTGGTTTGATTCTTGCTTATTTTCGCTTGTTCTTGCTTTATAATAAAGCAATTTAAACATTTACAATAGAATAGTTACAGGTGTAAATATACAAACAGAAATGTTGTATGTAAATAATTATTCGAGAATTTTCAATCTATGAATTCAGAATATAAATGTAGATAATTACAATCCGAAATTGTAAATCATAAAGTGGTTTTGTTTAAAAATAATTATGCACTTCAATAAACCTAATATAACTATCTGTAAACCAATAAATAAGCTAATTAGTTAATTCAAATCTACATTTAATAATAGGCTTTTTATGCATAATAATATTTTTGTGTGAATATAACAAATATAAAATATGAATACTCATTGATTATTAAATAGAAACATGATTTTATTAAAGTAGAAGTATAAATTCAATCGCTTTTCCGAATTTTTCTATGTAAAATTATTTCGAAGTGTAAATATTGAAATGTAAACATGTGATATATTAATGTAAAATACGATTTAAAAGTCTGAGTCACAAAATAAAATCTACAATTGTTGTTCTTTTTCCCTTTTGTGTGTATCTTTGTAAACGAAAAATGGCGACGGTATAGATTATCTCTTTTAATCGAAGCTGAACTGTCACTATCAAAGCACGGAATTTTGTGGCCATTCGTATCGTACTTATGATGCTATTCGGTTTTTTGCTTCAAGGTATGAAGCATGCCAGTGATTTGCATTCATCATAGCGAGTGGGCTATGTACTGTTTCCCTCTCTATATATAATATAGTCAAAAAAGAAGCACCTTTGCCGCTAGACAGATTGTTCCATTTTTCTGAACAAAACCCCCTGTTTCATTTAGTTAAAATTAGGGTCCCATCGTCTAATGCCTATTATATGTGTTGCGATGGTCTTCAAAAAGTAGTTAGCAATGAAAAATAGAATTAAGGAAGTGATGGAGTATGCCAATTTGTCGCAACAGGATTTTGCGGCTCGTTTAGGAATTTCGGCTGCTTCGCTTTCCAGTATATTTACCGGACGTACCAATCCTACCAATAATCATGTATCAGCCATACATCGGGCATTTCCTGAAATAAATGTTAATTGGATAATGTTTGGTGAAGGTAATATGATTTGTGGAAATGCTCAGTCTGAAGAGCAGGAAGAGGGTGCAATCGACTTGGAAGGTGATGGGGCGGAACGAATGCTCGAGGCTGATGGCCAGTCGTCTGTATCTTCAGGTTTGCCTGATGCTCATGCACAATCTCATGTGGCAGAAAATCGTATGGGGACTGGTAACTTTTATCAAGGCGGACGTACGCAAACTGCTATTAAGGAAATGTCCACCCATGCAAGCCGGCAATCATCGTATGGTTTCGGAATTAGTATGGACAGACCTCAGCGTAAGATTAAAGAAATTCGCGTTTTCTTTGACGATGGTACATACGAAGCATTTGTGCCTTCAAACAAGAATTAGCCGTAGTGTTCCCATCCTGTTTTTTGCATGTCCATATGAGTAAGTTCTTAATTCATTTGGATATGCCAATTTTTTGTTTCCACGTACATCTATAATCAGAAGAGCAATATCTTTATATGAATAAATTACAGCAACGCATAGCATCACTTTTGAAGTCACTGAATCAAGGAATTTATGAAAAGGAGAATGAAACCGCTTTGGCCTTATTGGCGGCGTTGGCCGGAGAGAGTATTTTGCTTTTAGGTCCTCCGGGTGTTGCCAAGTCAATGGTGGCACGTTGCTTGAAGCATGCATTTGTCGAAGCTCAATCGTTTGAGTATTTGATGTCGCGCTTTTCTACACCCGATGAAATATTTGGTCCTGTCAGTATCTCTAAATTAAAGACTGACGATCAGTATGTGCGTGTTACCGACGGATATTTGCCTTCGGCTGATGTCGTGTTCTTGGATGAGATATGGAAAGCGGGTCCGGCTATACAGAACAGTTTGCTATCCGTATTGAATGAAAAGCTTTTCAGGAATGGACATACCGAAGAACATCTGCCTTTGAAACTCTTGGTAGCAGCATCTAATGAACTTCCTGCCAAAGGAGAAGGGCTTGAAGCTTTATGGGACCGTTTCTTAATCCGCGTAATTTGTCACAACATTGAAAATGAAGAAACCTTTCAGCAAATGCTGGTGGACGAAACCATAGGCTTTGCTGATGGTGGTGCTAAAAGTGAACCGTTGTCTGAGGCAATTACGGATTTGGAATACACCCTGTGGCAAAAAGAATCGCGCAATTTGCCCCTTACCAATGACGTGCTTCTGGCAATCAGTTCTATACGTCAGAAAGTGCAGCATGTTCAAATGGCAGATTTGGAATTGCCTCGAAATATTTACATAAGCGATCGTCGTTGGAAACATATAATTCGTTTGCTCAAGATGTCGGCCTATATTCATGGTTGTAAAAGTGTAGAGGCACCCTTACTGCTTCCGCTGTTTCATTGTCTGTGGAATGAACCAGATGAAATCCCCCACGTACAACGCATTGTTATCGAAGCCATATTTAGTCCTGTGGTAAACAAACTCATGGATTTGCGGAATGCTGTTAAGGCAGATTTGCGTGCTTGTCGGGCTAAAGAAGCGTTAAGTAAGGCAATTCGCGAAAATGATCATCGCGACGATAACCTTTTGATTGTAGATCGTTTCTTTTATCAAATAGATAATCACGGAACCGGTAATTCGTTTGTGTTCATAACCGATTTCAAACAGCTACCTACTCGTCAACCCGGTAAAGCTTCCATGTCTGTTCAAGGGGCTATTTATGCTGACCCCATGAATCCCAAGCGAACTATAGTCCGCATGTATACTCCCGACTTGAACAATGTGATTCGCCAGCATCATGTGGAGCATGTAACTCTTTGTCGTGACGATGCCCATATCTACATAAACGGCATAGCTTTTAAAATGCGAGTAAAAGGGGCTGCTTTGCTGAATCCGGCTGCAGGAATCATAGGTAGTGGTGAGTCCATTAGTGTCAACCCATTATCATCAACCCATTACGAAGAAGATATTGAGTACCTCTGCACGAATTTGGATGATGTCAAGCAGAAAGTGCAAAGTAATATTTTTACAGACAAGTCCACGCTCAATGCTGTAAATGTCTATGTACAATCTCTCTATAAACAAATAGCCCTTGTTCGGGCTGATATTTGCAAACTGCTTTATGATGAAGTATGAAAAACGAGTAAATCAGTCAACTGCAGAAAGTCAGCAAATAGAAGCTTATCTGAAACTGTTGCAAACCTATGCTGAAACCGGACAATGTCTTTCTGTTGAAAACAGCTATAGCTTAGTATCGTTGAAGGCATTGACCGATGAAGAAACTCTGTTTTCCTTTTCTTACAGTCATGAGGCGCTTTTAGACTATTTACAGCAAATCATGACAGACGACTTTGTGCGCAGTCGAGTTGCAGATAATCAAATTTTGCAGCGTGTGTTTGTCGATACCATGATTCAATTTGTGACACAGAATCTGCAAAAAGCCCAGTATCAGTTACAGCGTACCCGTGCCGAAATAAACGCGCTGTGCGAGGCGTACGAATGGAGCATAGTGCGACGTCAACAAGGATGGGAAAATCTGCTGTTTCAAGTTGAAGACAAATATAGCCGGCATGGTTTTGACTCCTCATTTTACCGACATGAATTCGAGCAGCATACCAAGTATGTCGAAGAGGCTATGTGGAGCAATTTTCTTGAAGAGTGGAATTATCAGATTAAATTAAAGTTGGCTGAAGGACAACGGCAATTTTTGGCAGAGCGCGCAGCCACTCATGCAAAGCTCCTTCATACCAATTTGCAAGGCGTTTCCGATTATGTAACCAGTCATCATATTCAAACGGCAGATTTTCTGCAAGTGTGGGCATTGATGGGCGGACGCTGGAATACCTTAGAATTTGAACGCCTGTATCGTGTGGCTCTTTTGCAGCGTAAACACAGCGAACTCGTTAAAGTGGTGGAACGTATGGGACGTACCACCCAAACTGACGGGGTGCAGTACTTGACTGTAGCATCCGGGGTTGAGGAAAAATTGAATAGTGCAGCTAAAAGCGACATTGAAGGTATAACTATCGGGCAGAATTTCAACGCATTGTTGCCAATCGAGTTAGCTCAATTTTTAGATGTCGACATGGAGAACGTATTCCTGACAAAGTATGTGGCTGGACGTTTGCAGGTTTTCGACTATCAAAGCCGGATGCTGCGTTCGGCGCGTAGTCTTACGCATCAACAAGCTGTACCAAAAGGCCCTGTTATAGTTTGTGTCGACTGTTCTGGAAGTATGTATGGTGAGCCACGTCAAATAGCCCAATCGTTGATGATGCGCGTAAGCGAACTCTGCTATGCACAGCATCGTGAATGTTATCTCATCGCCTTTTCCGTTCACGCACGTCCTATTGATGTTTTGCGCAATCGAACACAGCTGTTGCAATTCTTTTCGCAACCATCTGTTGGCAATACTAATGCCTGTGAGATGCTTGACACCACGTTTACCCTGCTTCGCTCCGGTGGACGCCATTCCGGTGCTGATGTGTTGTGGGTAACAGACTTTCGCATTCCGCTTCCTCCAGTTACTTATTTGCAGTCTATCCGTCAGTTTCGTCAGCAAGGCACCCGTTTCTATGGTTTACAGATAGGCATAGCCGAAAATAGGTGGCTCAGTCATTTTGACGAAATATTCAATATTTCCCAAGTGAAAATGTCTAAGTAGTCGTCCCTTAAGAATATCTTTTTCTGTTGATATTCAGTAATTTAGTCTATAA
>ENA-ORNF01002860-ORNF01002860.1-human-gut-metagenome-genome-assembly--contig:-NODE-2860-length-12165-cov-5.752684_pt1 | contig 12165 bp, 10 predicted proteins | sample MGYA00242110_ERZ509012 | MGnify/ENA primary metagenome ERZ509012 (study PRJEB26280, sample SAMEA2338714) | human gut metagenome | biome: human gut; feature: human-associated habitat; material: faeces... | reverse complement strand
ACTATATAAATTATATTGTATTAATTCTACTATATAAATTATGCTGTATTAATTTTACTATATAAATTATATTGTATTAATTATTCTGTATTGAATTATAAAAAATCTATTACATTAACTAAAGTTTTTTATACTAATTGTAATAAATGAACCTTAATTTTCAAACATAAAAGTTTAATAATTAAGGTTCATTTAAATTTTAGATTTAATTCAATTTTAATAATAATTATCACTCATAAATAACAACATTATAAGAAAGTTTATATAATTCAAATTACGATAATAATTCTTTCAATTTTTGAATTGCCATTGCTCTATGTGATATAGTATTTTTTTCTTCAGGTAGCATTTGTGCTACAGTTTTATCACTTCCGTTTGGCATAAAAATTGGATCATATCCGAATCCATTTTCTCCGTATTCTTTGTCTGCAACAATTCCTTCCCATATACCATTTACTATATTTTCTTTTCCATTTTCTTCTATATAGCATATACAACATACATATCTAGCTGTTCTATCTTCTTTTTTTGCATCTTTCATTTTATATAGAACACATCTTCTGCGTTCTTCATCTGTCTGCAATCCCATATATCTTGCTGAATATATACCTGGTTCTCCATTTAAATAATCTACTACAATTCCACTGTCATCAGCTAATACTGCTGTATGCTTTAAATTGTAGATAGCTCTAGCTTTTAATTTGGCATTTTCCTCAAATGTTGTCCCAGTCTCTTCTACTTCTATGTTAACACCTGTTTCACTTTGTGAAAATACATTATATCCTAATGGTTCTAAAATTTTTTTAAATTCTTTTATTTTTCCCTTATTATTACTTGCAATTATTATATTCATTTATATCACTCCAATATTTCTACGAGTTTTCTTTAATATTAATTAGCCGAACCTCTTCAGGTTTTTCTTTTCATTAATATTAATTAGCTATGTTTCTAAGAGATTAATTAGCTGCGTTTCTACGAGCTTCTCTTTCTCTTGTTTTACTATCTAATATAACTTTACGTAATCTTATATTTAAAGGAGTAACTTCAACAAGTTCATCTTCACCAATAAATTCAATAGCTTTTTCTAATGAGAATTGTAGTGGAGGAACTAAACGAAGTGCATCATCAGAACCTGAGGCTCTTGTGTTTGTTAAATGTTTTTCTTTACATACATTAATTGCTATATCTTCATTTCTTGAATTTATACCAACTATCATACCTTCATATACTTCAACTCCAGCACCTATTAATAATTCTCCTCTTTCTTGAGCATTATATAGACCATAAGTTACTGAAATTCCTGGTTCAAATGCTACTAAAACTCCTCTTGTTCTTGAAGAAATTTCACCTTTGTATGGCTCATAGCATTCAAAAATACTATTCATTGTTCCAACACCTTTTGTGTCTGTTAAGAACTCTGTTCTATAACCAATTAATCCACGAGCTGGAATTTTGAATTCTATCTTAGTATGACCCATTTCTGCTGGTTCCATATTAATCATTTCTGCTTTACGTCTTCCTAATTTTTCTATAACTGTACCTATTGCATCATCTGGAACATTAACAACTAATCTTTCCATTGGTTCACATTTTACACCATCAATATCTTTAAAAATAACTTTTGGACGAGATACTAATAGTTCAAAACCTTCTCTTCTCATTGTTTCTATTAAAACTGATAAATGTAATTCACCACGCCCACAAACTTCAAAACTATCTGCTGAGTCTGTTTCTTTAACACGTAAACTCACATTTCTTTCTAACTCTTTAAATAATCTATCACGAATATGTCTTGATGTAATAAATTGTCCTTCTTTACCAGCTAAAGGTCCATTATTTACACTAAATGTCATAGATACTGTTGGTTCATCTATATCTACAAATGGAATTTTTTCTGGATTATTTATATCGCAAATTGTATCTCCTATATTGATATCTGCAATTCCTGATAATGCTACTATATCACCAGCTTGAGCCTCTTCAACTTCAACTCTTTTAATACCTGCATATGTGAATAATTTAGCAATTTTACCTTGCATATTTTTATCTTGTTTACAAATTGCAACAGACATACCATTTTTTATAGAACCTCTTTCAATTCTACCTACTGCGATTCTACCTAAATAATCATCATAATCAATATTAGAAACTAATAATTGAGCTGTTCCTTCCATGTCGCATGCTGGTGGTTCTATTGTATTTATAATAGTATCAAATATACAATGTACATTATCTGATTCATCTTCTAAATGCATTTTTGCGATACCATTTTTAGCTGATGCATAAATAACTGGGAAATCCAATTGTTCATCATTTGCATCTAATTCAATAAATAATTCTAATACTTGGTCTACTACCTTTAATGGATTTGCACCAGGTCTATCAATTTTATTAATTACAACTATTGGTTTTAAATTTAATGCTAATGATTTTTTCAAAACTTCTCTTGTTTGAGGCATTGGTCCTTCAAAAGCATCTACTAAAAGTAAAACACCGTCAACTGTACGTAATACTCTTTCAACTTCTCCACCAAAATCAGCATGTCCAGGAGTATCTACTATATTTATTTTTACTCCATTATACATAACTGAAGTATTTTTAGAAAGAATTGTAATACCTCTTTCTTTTTCTAAATCATTTGAATCCATTACTCTTTCAGCTACTTGCTCATTTTCTCTAAATATATGGCTTTGTCTTAATAATGCATCAACTAATGTTGTTTTTCCGTGGTCTACGTGTGCTATAATTGCTATATTTCTAATATTTTTGTTATTCATTTTTTCTACTTCCCCTTTTTAATATTTTTTTATTTTATTATATAAATATTATATAACTATTCTTCTATCATCTCATTTGAAGTTCCTTCTAATTCTCTTATAGAAAGTTCAACTTTTTTGTTTTCTGAATCTATGTTAATTATTTTTGCATTAACCTTTTGACCTACTCTTAAAAAATCTTCTGGTCTAGCAATTTTCTTCTCACAAATTTGAGAAATATGAACTAATCCTTCAATTCCTTTATCTATTTTTACAAAAGCACCAAATGGTAATAATCTTGAAACTTTTACAGTTACAATATCATTTACATTATAATTTTGTACAAATTTATCCCAAGGATTTGGACCTTTTTTATCATACTCTAATTTCAACCTTTTATTTTCTTTATCAAATTCTTGAACTTTAACTTTAATTTCCTGACCAACCTTTAGTATATCGCTTGGCTTTTTATCTCTTTCCCAGGTCATACCTGAAATATGTAACAATCCTTGTATTCCATCAATATCAATAAATGCACCATATGAACTTAAGCTTGAAACTATACCTTTGTACACTTTTCCAATTTCAATATTGTCCCAAAATTCTTTCTCTTTTGCTTGTTTTTGCTCATCTAAAATAATCTTTATTGAACCTATAATTTTTCTTGTTTTTTCATCATATTCAATTACTTTAAAAGAAACTTCTTTTCCCTTATAATTTTCTATTTTTTCATCTCTAGGAATTGCAGATAATGAAATAGGAATAAATATTCTAATTCCTTTATAATCTACTATCAATCCATTATCATTTACTGATGTAACTTTCTCAGTAAATATGCAGTTATTTTTTACTTTGCTTTCAAGTTCTTGTTTTACTATTTTAGAATTTGCTTTTTTGTATGATAATAATACATTTCCTAGTCCGTCATTTAACTTTATTACATCTGCTGTAATTCTATCTCCAACTTTGAAAGAATTATGCGGATCATCATTTTCATCAAATGAAAACTCTGTTCTAGGTATTATTCCATCTGCTTTGTAACCTATGTCTACAAAAATTTCACCTTGTGTATTAATATTTACAATATTACCTGTTACAGTTTGTCCTATTTTAATTTCTTTTAAAGTTTGATTTAACAATTCTTCAAAACTCATATTTTCCATAAAATTCAATCTCCTAACGGTTCATAATTATATATTATTTTTTGATATTTGTCAACATAACTATATTATCCATAATTTCTTGTGTTGCCTGTTCTTGATACTCTTTTTCTTTTCCTTTAACTTTATATTTTGACATATCAATAGGTGCCCCATAATTTATGTATACTTTGCTAAATAATTTAAAACTTCCTGATATTCCAACTGGTACAACTGGACAGCCTGTTCTTATTGCTAAAAATGCTGCACCATTTTTTACTTTTGCATTTTTTTCCATACCTTTTCGTGTTCCTTCTGGGAATATAGCAATTACTTCATTATTTTTTAATGCTTTTATACATCTTTTCATTGCTTCCATATCTTGTGAATTTCTTTTTATAGGTATTATATCAAATAAATGCTCTAAATATCTTAGAATGCCTATTCTGCCCAAGTCATGTTTAGCAATAAACCTTACTTTTTCTTTACTTAGCAATACTATTGCTGCTGCATCTAAGTAATTCAAATGATTTGCACAAATAATATATCCTCCACTTTCAGCTGCTTTTTGTTTGTTTTCTTCACCTGTTATCTCTATTCTATAGAAGATTCTGTACAAAGTACTTAAAAAAACTTTTATCATTTTTCTTACTACTTTTTTTCTTGTATTTTCTGGTCTTTGAGCATATATTTTAGGTTCTATTTTTTTTGTTTTTCTTTCTTTTTTTATCAGTTTTTCAATTTCTTTAACAACCTCTTTTTGTGTCAAGTTAGTTGAGTCTATTACTATTGCATCATCTGCTATTTTTAATGCTCCCATTTCTTTATTTCTATCATTTTCGTCACGTTTTTTCATATCTTCCAAAACATCTTCATATGTGCATTCTATGTTTTTGCTTTTATTTTGTTCAAAACGTCTTCTTGCCCTTTCTTCTAAATCAGCATCCATATAGATTTTTAAATCTGCATTTGGGAAAACTACTGTTGTAATATCTCTTCCTTCCATTATAATGTCTTGAGTTTTTGCCATCTCTCTTTGAAGTTCTACTAATTTTAAACGTATTTCTTTTATTGCTGAAACTATTGAAACTTTTTGATTTACTGGGTTTTCTCTTATTTCTTTTGAAACATCTTCTCCATTTAATTTTACAATTTGTTTATCCTTTTCCTCTATTAATTCAATTTTAATTGTTTCTAATAATTCTTTTATTTTATCTATATCATTTAAATCTATATTATTTCTTATAATAGCAAGTGTAACGCACCTATACATTGCACCTGTATCAATACTATTTAACTTCAACTTTTTTGCCAGTATTTTTGTTACTGTTCCTTTACCACTACCAGCAGGTCCATCTATTGCAACTATAAACCCCATTACTTATTCCTCCCTTTTCTTTGGATATTTTTAAAATTTCATATCTTTAGGCATATTAATTCCTTTGGCCATAACATCAATTTTAGATACATTCATTGCTGTAAGTCTTTCTATTTCTTTTTTAGATTTAATTTGAAAATCTTGTAAGACATCCACTATTTTTTTACCATAATTAACTATTACTTCCATATAAATTTCTGTACCAAGTTCACCTTTATTTACCCTTGTTCTAATTACTTTATGTATTGAAGGCTCTTTATTGGCTAGATATTCAATAATTTGTTTAAATACACTATCAGAAATTGTAAAATTTCCCATATAACTAAATGTTGGTCTAATTATTGATTTTTCTGAAATATATGGTGTTTTTCCTTTTCCTTTAGACTTAAAAATTTGTAACGGATCTAATAAATACCCTGAAAAATCTTTTTTTATTTCAAATGTGGGTACTGGAATTACATGTTTTCCTTCTGTCACACGAATTCTTCTTGCATTTTCCATTTCTTCTTCTGTTGCAACTTCATTAATGTAAACAGTTTTACTTATTTTAGGTAATTCTAAATTTGTAGCTATTTTTTCAACCATTCCATCAGAAGTTCCTAATATCAATATTGATGGTGGATTATATTTCAAAAAAGCTTCTTGCATTTCCTTTTTTTCGTTTTCTTCCAAAAATAAAGCATGTTTTACTGTTTCAATTTTAGTAGGCGCCTTTTTGGCTGAGGTTCCTGCTACAACTGCATTGCCATTTATTAGTAAGCCATCATCTATAATAAATTCTATATTATTTTCACTTGCTACCATCTGTGCTCTATAACTTTTTCCCGTTCCTGATGGTCCTACAAATGCATATACTTTTATATTGCTAAAATCCATATGAATTTTTTCCTTTCTTTTTGGCAAAATTTAACAACATTATTATACCACTTATAATTACTCTTTTGCAACAAGTAAAAGAATAATTTTATATTAGAAGCATATACTTTATAACATAAATGAAATTTTTATGTTTTCTTTGAAAATATAAATTTATAACATTAATGGAAGGAATGATATAAAATTATGAATAATTATAAATTAGCTGTAGTTGGAGCTACTGGTGTTGTTGGTCAAACTGTTTTGAAGGTTCTTGAAGAAAAGAAACTTCCTATTAAAGAATATACCTTTTTTGCTTCAAAACGTTCAGCTGGTAAAACTTTAAAGTTTATGGATGATGTTTATCTTATAAAAGAATTAACAGAGGAATCTTTAAAAAATGGGAATTTTGATTTTGCAATTTTTTCAGCTGGTGGAGATACAGCTTTGAAATATGCACCAATTGCTGCTTCTAGTGGATGTATTGTTATAGATAATAGTAGTGCTTTTAGAATGGATAACATGGTTCCACTTGTTGTTCCTGAAGTAAATTCTGAAGAAATAGCTAAGAATACTGGAATAATTGCGAATCCTAATTGTTCTACTATCCAAGCTGTTGTGGCTTTAAAGCCTTTGGATAATATGTTTGGAATAAAAAGGATTATTTATTCAACATACCAAGCTGTTTCAGGTGCTGGTTCTAAAGGGATACATGATTTAGAGAATGGAATTTATAATTTTGAAAAAGATAGTGAGGATGATAATTCTAAAAATAATCATAATTACAAATTAGAAAAATTTCCATATCCTATTTTTAATAATTGTTTGCCTCATATTGATAATTTTTTGGAAAATGGATATACGAAAGAAGAAGAAAAAATGATTAATGAAACAAGAAAAATTTTAAATCGTCCTGATTTGCCTATAACTGCTACTACTGTTAGGGTTCCTGTTTTTAATTGTCATTGTGAGAGTATTAATGTTGAATTTAATAATGGGTTTGAGTTGGAGGATGTTGTTAAGGTTTTAAAAAATTCGCCTGGGATTATAGTTCAGGATGAGTTTGGTGGAAATGAGAAAAATTATGCTTTGCCTAGTTTGGTTTCTGGTTGTGATAATGTGTTTGTGGGGAGAATTAGAAGAGATTTTAGTGTTAGAAATGGTGTGAATTTGTGGGTTGTGGCTGATAATATTAGGAAGGGAGCTGCGAGTAATGCTGTGCAGATATTGGAGAAATTGATTTGAGAAAATTTGGAAGGAATTGGGGACGTTTTAGTTTTCCTGGTTGGTGAACATAAGTTGGGGTGGTTTTGATGGAGATTTTTGTTGGTAAGTGAGTTTTTTGGGTGAGCACCGAGAGAAAGAAATTTGTCACTTTTAAAAAAATAAACTCCTTCAAACGCGGTGGGGTGCGTGCTGGGTTTGGTGGACTTGTTACGATAATGAGTTGAGTTAGATGTTTGGGGGCTCAGGTCGGAGGTTTATTTTTTCAAAAGTAACAAATTTCTTTCTCCGAGGGAGGTTAGTGTTTTTATTTATGTTGTAAGAGTAAAGTTGGCAATAGTTATATGTGTTTATGTTTGGCTATAAAAAAATGTTTTCTATTTCCGATGTATGGGAAATAGAAAACATTTTTTATGTTTACAAAGGAGGAAAACTAAAACGTCCCCAATTCCTTAAGCTATAACACAATATATAATAACCTTTACTAAATATTCTACTATTAAACTTAAATTTGTAAATTTGATTCCAATGTTATTTATTTTGTCGTAATTTTCAATGATTGTTTCGATGTTTTCTTTGGTGATTACTTCTTTTTTGCTTTCCATATATTCTTTGGCTAGAAATCTAGCTTTAGTCATTGCGTCTGTTTCTATGTATGAACGTACAAAGAATAATGTTATAGACATCATAACTAAAATTATTGCATGGATATTTGGATTCGCTATTTTATTGAATAAGGTTAGAATAGTTATTATTATCCAGTATAATATATATATGTTAGAGAAAATAAAATTAAACCATAGTAGAGTTTTATCTTGTATAGAATGTATGCATTCATGTGCAATAGTTTGAATTCTTGTAAATGTGTTTTTTATATTTGCTATAACAATTGTATTTGTTGCGACTATGTATAGGCTTGCTTGTGAAGATGCTCCACCTGTTTTTATTTTTACGTTTTCATTTTTTAATTTTGCTAATATTTCTTTAGCTATTTGCTCATTTTCGGGTAAGGTGTTTGTTAGTTCATTTAATTTTTTATCTTCTCCTATTTCTTTAATTAGTTTTATTTTTTTTAGGTTAAATTTTGATAATATTGTTAGAGCTATAATAGTTATAATTGACATGATTAGTATTACAATTATTTCCATACTTTTTCTATTCCTTTACTTTTTGTTATTTTCAGTTTTATCTTTTATTATTTTTGCTTTAATTATTTTATTTTTTATATTTATAAAACTTCTTTAATGGCTTCTGCAATAATTTTATTTACATCTGCTACCATTACATTAAATTTTACTTCTAAATCAAAATATTCTTTAATTTCTTTGTTATTTATTAATATTGTATATAACTGTTGTAATTTTTCCATTTTGTCTTTGTCTTGTTCTCCACCTTTTATTGCTAAAACTTGGGCATCATATCTGATTTTTTCAAATTCTTCTATTTTAGATTTCATTTCTGGATTTTGCATTACTTTTTCTTTTGCTTCCTTGTATTTTTTATACTCTTCTGAATTTTTCATTTCAAAAGCTAGCTTATTGGCTGTATCGTAAATATTCATTTTGTTCATCCTTTCTTTTTTATTTTTACTTAACTAAAAACATCTATGCATATGCATGTTTTTTCTTAAAGTCAAGCAATTTTGTTATTTCTTTTTCTGAATTTTTTGCTTTAGTAGCTTTTCTTGCGTTTTCTTGTTCTATTTCTCTTGCTTGTTTTTCAGCCATAGTTTGGCAAATAGCTTTTTCGTAAGTAAAAAATGTATCTTGGGCAATTTTATTCCAATTAAATTCTTGTTTTACTTTAGTTTTTGCATTTTTTACAATATTATTACATAATTGATGATTATATAATAAAGCTAATACAGAATCTGCAATTGAATTACTGTTGCCAGCATAGCTTTTCATTCCATTAATACCATGATCTACTATTTCGTTTAGGCCTCCTATATCTGAAACAACTGTTGGAACTCCTGCAAGCATTGCTTCTAATGCAACTATTCCAAATGGTTCATATGTGCTTGGAAATACAGCTATATCAGCACATTTATACATTTTTTGTACTTCTTTTGATGATAAGTATCCTGTAAAATATACTTTGTTTTCTATTCCTAAATTTTTTGCTTGCTCTCTTAATTCATCGTACATTCCGCCTTTTCCACCTATTATTAATTTAGTGTCATTATATCCATTGATAATTTTAGGCATTGCAGAAATTAAATGTTGTACTCCTTTTTCATATACTAGTCTTCCTATGTATAAAATAATTTTCTCATTGTCCATTGCATATTTTCTTCTAAAATCGTAATCTTTAGTAATTCCATTAAAATTATTTATATTAATTCCATTTGGTATTACATTTATTTTTTCAAAAGGTAAACCAAATAATCTTTGTAGCTCACATTTCATATAATTACTATTAACTATAACTTCTGTAGATTCATATGTTAATAGCCATTCTGTGTCATTTATATATCTTTGAACATCATCATGTATTCCAGAATTTCTTCCTGCTTCAGTTGCGTGAATTGTTGATACTATTGGTATTTGAAAAGAATCTTTTAATGTTTTTGCTGAATATGCTACAAGCCAATCGTGTGCATGTATACAATCAAATTTTCCTTGTTCATTTATAATTTGAGTTGCTTTTGCTGTTAATGTAAAGTTTAGTTGCATTATCCAATCAGTAAAATTGTTTGGTTTAATCATGTAGTTTTCTACTCGATAAACTTTTACTCCTTTATCATTTTCGAACTCTGGAGTATCGCCTTCTTTGTATGTAACTACTGTTACATCATGTCCGTTTTTTACTAGTTTGTGTGATAAATCGTGCACTACTCTTGCTATTCCGCCTACTATTCTAGGTGGATATTCCCATGTTAACATTAGAATTTTCATTTTAGCATATCCCCTTTCAGATTACTCTTTTCTTTAGTGTTTTTTTCTCTTTTTTCTACAAATTATTCTATATAAGTTTTGGTTAAAAGTCAATGATTTTTTGATATTTTGAAGTGGAAATATTTTAACTACATTGCTTTGCAGAATCGTATTTATCTTTTTACTTTACTTGGAAATGTTTGGTGGATTTTGTAATTCAAATTATGTAACTTGGATTTAATTTACAGAATTGCACTTAGATTTTTATTTGTATGAAAATGTTTTATTTTGTGCTTTGCAATTAGCCGGCAAAATAAATAAAATATATTAAAATTTCGTTTCTTTGCTGGTCGTTTTAGTGTGTTAAAATGTGTGTGTGCTCACGCTCCCAAACTGTGCATTCACTGCATTTTAATATATTTTATTTTGCCTACTCTACTGTTTTTTGTATTAAGTTTTTGGGTGTATTATAGGTGTAAAATTTTGTCATATTTTTTGTTTTTTCTCTTGTATTTTTGTGTTATTTGGTATAGTATATTGTTAGTAAAAAAGAGAGATGTACTAAGGAGGAAATCATGCCAAGAAAAGCTAAAGAAAAAGAAATTGAAAAAGAAAATGTTGAAGAAGTTGTAGTATCTCCTAAAAAAAGTAAGTCTACTGGTTCTTCAAAGAAAAAAACTGTTTCTACTAAAAAAGATAGTAAAACTGAAAAGGTAAAAAAAATAACTACTGAGAAAAAGACTACAGCTGTTGCTAAAAGTACTGAAAAATCAGATAAGCCAAAAGTTTCTAGGACTAGAACAAAAAAAGATTCTGACTCCTCTAATACAGATATTGTAAAGGCAACTACTACAAAGACTCGAAAGACTAAATCTGATAAAATAGTAGATGATACAGTAGTAACACCTACCTTAAAAAAGGTTACTAAAAGTAAAAAGAAATCTAATACTGATAGTAATATTGATAACACATTGTTATCTAGCAAAAAGAAAGCAACTAGATCTAAGAAAGATGAACAATTAGATAATTTTGAGGATTCTGACAATTCTAATAATTCTAATAAAAAAGGAACAAAATCTACTAAGTCATCAAAATCAACTACACCTTCTAGAACAAAAGCTAAAACTTCAAAGGTTAAATCTGATTCACCTGCTGTTTCAAGGACTAAATCTAGTTCAAGTACTGTTTCAAAAACTAAAAAGACAAAATCTGCCACTTCAGCTAAATCTAAAAAATCTAAAACTAACTCAGCTGAAATAGAAATTTTGGAATATTATGATTTGCCATACAAATATGGTAACACTCTTGTAAAACTTTTGGCTCAAACACCTAAAACATTATTTGTTTATTGGGAAATTTCAGATTTAGATATAGCAAATTACAAAGAAAAATATGGAGATAATTTCTTTTTCATAACTAAACCGATTTTAATAGTTCACAATCTTACACTTGATGAAACTTATGAAGTTGAAATTAATGATTTTGCAAATTGTTGGTATTTAAATATTGAAAATGCTGATTGCAAATATGATATTGAATTAGCTCGTAAATTTATTCAAAGCCCTATCACTAAAGCTGCTAAGAAAAATGAGTATTTATTTATTAGTAAATCAAATAGTATCTTTTAATTATTCGAGTTCTCCATGTTCTTCGCCAAACCACCTTCCGAGGTCTCCTTATAAAGACTGGGCAAATCATTACCTGTCTGGCGCATCACCTCAACCACCTGATCAAAACTTACCCGGTGTTTTCCGTCGGAGAAGTTCGAGAACGTATTCGCGTCAAGCGCACGGGCGGCGGCAAAAGCGTTTCGCTCGATACAAGGGATTTGTACCAAGCCACAAACAGGATCGCAAGTCAATCCCAAGTGATGCTCCAATCCCATCTCGGCGGCATACTCGATCTGCGCGGGCGTACCACCAAACAACTGACTGGCG
>ENA-ORNF01002858-ORNF01002858.1-human-gut-metagenome-genome-assembly--contig:-NODE-2858-length-12177-cov-2.291536_pt1 | contig 12177 bp, 6 predicted proteins | sample MGYA00242110_ERZ509012 | MGnify/ENA primary metagenome ERZ509012 (study PRJEB26280, sample SAMEA2338714) | human gut metagenome | biome: human gut; feature: human-associated habitat; material: faeces... | reverse complement strand
CTATTTTTATCACTTTCATTGTTCCAAAAATTATATCCTAAATTGTAAGTAAAACAAACCAGTGCATCGTACTGATATTGAAATAATTTCACATTATATTTTTTCAAATATTTATGTAAAGACCCTTCTGTAACTTTGCTTAAATCAAGATCAAATAATTGTTGTGCTTTGACTTTGCTTATAGTATTTTTTTTGTATTTATTTCCTTCTTCTCCAAAAATTTTATGTCCCCAGCCAATCGTCCAATCCAATCCATCATCAGCCTTATATTTCTTCCTAAGTTCTTTATTATCAGGCCTTTGGCTATCATACATATAATTGTAATATCCCTCATATTGCTTTATAATTTTTTTTACTAGGCTTTAGCTTTGTAACATCAAGTTTCTTTTTCCCTATTGCTCCCTTTCCCATTTTGGGCGATATTGGCTTTTGCATAATTGGGAATCCATTTGTTGAATTGGCTTTTTTATTAGTTATACTACCTGTTATACATCTCCACACAAACTTCCCCCAATCAACTATTGGACAATTTCCACTGTCATCTAAATAATCAACAGGATTATTGTAACAATAGGTATACAAATGCAGACTCAGCGGCTCATCACTTTCCCCGGTATAGGTATCTCTTGTGATAAATCTTCCTACACTTGGCTCATAGTATCTTGCCCGCAGATAGACTTCCTCCGTCTCTTTATCGTAGTATTCCCCACAATAACGGTACGGGTTCTCATCCTTTTTCTCCGGTTTTACTTCGTTTCCAAAGGAATCATACTCATATGTCTTTGTGACATTTCCGGATTCATCCAAAAGCTGCACTACATTGCCGTGCATGTCTGTGACATAATACGTTTTCTCCGTATTCTCTCCTTTATCGGCATACACTAAATCATTTCCACGGATGTAACGTTTCTGTACAGTTCCTCCCTTTGACAGTTCCATTACCACCTGGTCTCCGTCCCAGACATAAATTGTTTTTTCTCCGTTTACCGTCTTACCGGTACGAAGTCCTTCGGCATCATAAGTAAAGCTTACTTTATAGTTTTTCGTAAGCGTCTCGGTCAGCTGATTCAAAGCATTATAATGGTTTACTACGTTATCGTTCAATTGATTGTCTCCCAGCGTCACATCGACATCGATGTAAGACGTATCCTTTGCTTCTGCCGGAATTTCAGAGCGGTTCACGGTAGCAAGCTGGTTTCCGTTCTTATCATTTTTGTAAATCACCACATCGTTCTTCTCCGTGTCGGTATGCAGCGTATCCGTGCGGAGCAGTTCGTCGTTTTTGTTGTACTGATAAGCGGTTGTCTTGTTTCCGATTGTCATCTGTTTCCGGTTATTGTTGGCGTCATAGGTGTAGGAAATATCTTCCCTTCCTGTTTTTGTTTCTCTGGTAATACGGCCAAGCATGTCATAGGTGTAGGCTGCCGTTTTTTTCGTGCTCTTTCCCTTCTTATCCATAACGGTAGAAACCTCTTCTGCTTTCTGTCCGTTTTTGAGATAGGTACTGCTGTACTTGGAAACCACACCTTTTCCCGTCTCGTTAGTCATAGAAGTTAAACGGTTCTGATAATCATAACCATACGTGGTTTGCAGTCCGTTTGCCGCCTGCCTTTTACTAAGGCTTCCCTCCGTATCATAGGCATAAGAAACAGCCCGGTTTCCTTCGCTGTCTTTGACGGAAATCAGTCGGGAACTGCCATCATACTCATACGACAGAGAAAGTTTGGTATCCTCCCCTGCTTTTACGGAAAAAGTGGATTTGTTCCCATTACTGTCATAGGTATAATTCTTTACGACATCCTTATTTTTTGTCAGTTTGGTCGTTTCTTTTGTGACCTGGCCGGATACATCGCCATACACAAACTGTGTATCATCCTGTACTGCCACATCTCCATAGGCATTGTAGCGGTAAGTATGTACGGTTTCTTTTCCGGTCTTTTTCTCCTTTGCTGTCCTCTCGGTCAGCCGGTTTTTATTATCATATGTGTTTTTCAAAATATTTCCGTTTTTATCTACGGTTTTCGTCAGGTTGCTGTTGCAGTCGTAAGTATACGTTTCCGTTCTTCCTTCCGGGTCAATATAAGAAACCAGACGGTTTTTCGTGTCATACACATACTTTGTTTCCCGGATGGTATCGGATTTCTTTTTCCCGGTTACCAAAACGGCATACGTTTTACCGCCATAGGTAAAGGTATCCTTACCGGCATCGTCTTTGGCATTTTCAACTGCCGCTACCGTTACTGTCAAAGGACCGGTCATACCGGTAAACTGGCGCACCTTGTTGCCCTGTTCGTCATAGACGTACCGGACATACTGTGCTTTTTCATTTTCCAGACTGCTTTTTACCTGAACGAGATTTCCCTGTTTATCATAAGTATACTCGATTTCTTTGTTCTTGTCACCCTCGATTTGCTCTTTTGTTTCCACAAGGTTGCCGGATTTATCATATTCGTTTACTACGGTCTGGTAACCGGCACTTCCGTCTGTCTTGTTCTGCGGAAGTTCTTCTTTGATCTTACGTCCCAAAAGGTCATAAGTATATGCTGCCGCCACGTTCTCTTTGACACCGCGCGGACTGTATTCTTTTGTAACCTGTCCCTTACCGTCATAGACGGCTTTTGTTTTCTGGGTCTGCCAGTCGGTTTCCCCTTCTTTTCGGCTCTTTGTCTCGGTTTCGGTTACATTTCCATTTTCATCGTAAGTATAAGAAACCTCTGTCTCATAAGACGGAAGCCATCTGCCATCCTGATATTTTTTCTGAATCGTGTTTTCTTTGACCGTTCTGCCAAAGTCATCATTTTCATAGGTGGTAACGGTTTCCGTTTTATTTTTTCCCCGAAGATAACTAGTCGTCTGGGAAAGGGTGCTGCCTTCGGCATCCGTTACGGTTTTTGTAATCGTTTCACTTAACACCGAATCGTTAAACTGGTCGTAATAATTTGCCGGGTCAACTTCTTCGGTATAAGAAGACGGATTGATTTCCTTTTCATAACCGGTGGTAATCGTCTGTGCCTCGTCTTCTTCGCCGGTTACTTCGGTCTCACTTTTACTGAAATGGAAGGAAGTGCAGTGGGCTTTATCCAGTTCTCCATTCATAAATTCGGCACTTCCAATCTCATTGCCGAGGTCGTCATAAAAGTTTTTGCTGCCGCTTAACAGTTCACTGCCTTTTCCGGTCATGTAAAAGTTTGCCACGGTTTCTCCGTTTTCATTGACAATAAATTTCTTTTCGTCCGGCTCAAACGAGTATGTTTTTTCTTCCAGAAGACGGGATGTTTCTTCTTTTTCTTCGTTGACATCGTCTTCTGTCTCTTCGGTTTCGCTTCCGCCGTTGTCCTCGCTGCCATACTCATAGATGCTTTCCGTCCAGGTGCCGGCCGCTTCATCTTTGCTTATCAGCGTGTTGCCAAAGCCGTCCTGAATACTGATATTAACCTGTCCGTAAGCATCGACCGTCATGGTTTTTAAGCCGTCTGCGGAAGTATATTCCTTATCTTTGGATTCATATGCGGTTCCCACGGCACGGATGGTTTCGGTTTCCTCGCCGGTTTCCTCATCATAAGAAGTTTTGGAGGTCTGTCCGTTTTCATCGGTGTAGGAAATCTCGTTGCCAAAAGAATCATACGTTGTCTTTTCTTCCACATAGCTCCGGTTATCGGATGGGGTTTTCGCAGAAGTAAGCGTGACCTTCGTCTGGGTCTGCTGGCCCAGTGCATTGAAGGTGTAGTCATTCTGAATTACTTCTTTTTCGCCGTCCGTATCGTAGGAAGGATAAACTCTGCCCCGTGTTTCGTTGCCGTGTTCATCGTAAGTAAAATCCGTTTTGGTAAGTGTCCGGTACGCACCGCCGTTTACACTTTTCTGCTCGGATATGCTGGCATAATCCACACCGTTTGCCGCCATCGTGCTTACCATACGGTTTTTGGTCTTTGCTCCGCTGTATGATTCCTGCGTAAGCACCGGGCAGACAAAAGCACCGTCCGAATCCGGATATGTTCCTGCCGGATATGTATAGTTTGTCGTGTAAAGGTGTTCTTTTCCCTGATTCTTTTTCTGATAAGCGGCGTTTGTCTTTTCAGTTAAAACGTTTCGGCAGCGGTCATAAGTATACCCTTGTTTTGTCGTGACCGCTTTGCCGCTCTTTCCATACGATTTGTCGGTTTCAAGCACCACAAGAGAACCATTGCCGTTATTATCATAAGCGGTTATGGTTTCTTCTTTTTCTTTGCCATAGTGAATCTCATTGGTAAGAAGTTTATTTTCATTATATACATACAGACTGACATTTTTCTTGGTATCCTTTTTAAGCCTTAAGGTATCCGGGTTGATTTTGGATTTCTTATAAGTATAATCATAATACTTTTTGTTGGTTTTATATTTGTTCGGATTAAAGCTGCTGACAACCGTTACCGTGCGGAGTCCGTCATTTCCGTACTGCCAGACTTCATAAGCGGTTTTCCAGTTGCCTTTATCGTCTTTTTCCCGCTCCCTGAAATCGTCATAGGAACGGAGTCCGTCGGTTCCTTTTTTCTGGAAATAGTCATACTTTGTACCGTTTGATTTCTTTCCGGTTTTATTGTCTTTTTCATACTCTCTGGTGACATAAAACTGCTCCGTCACCACATCTCTCTTCTGTCCGGTTCCCACTTCTTTTTCACCGCGCAGCGAGCAGGCACGGTACTCATAGTGGGTCTCACTGCCGTTTGCCTTACATTTTGTCAGAAGATAGCTCTGATTGGTGGAAACTCGCTGGGAAGCGATTCCCGCTCCGGAAGTATTCATCAGCCGTTCCACGGTCCGGTAGGTATAGGTTTCCCGGCTTCCATCGACGGTTGCCGCCGTAAGCACAAAGCCGTTTAACACATCTCCGTGATGCGGCGTGTATGTTTTTTCTTCCGTTTCATAAGTAATCGTTTTCTTGGTTACGCCACCTGCCGCTTCTTTTCCCTGCACGGTAACGGTTTTCAGCACTTTGTCATCGCCCTCACCCTCGTAATGAAATACAATCTTTCGTCCGACAGAATCGGTAATGGCTGCCAAATGAATGGCATCGGTGTATGTATAGGTAATGGCATTGTCATGGGCGTCTTTTTGCAGCACAACAACACCGTCTTCGTTAAAATAGGTGCGAAGTCCGGTTTTATCACGAAGCAGGTAAGTACAGGAAATGCCATCCACGGTCTGCTTAAAATCCTCCAGTTTTAAATCTTCATAAGAGTAGCCACTCAGTCCTTGGATTGCGTAAGTTTTTGCTGCCGCATCGGCGTTTGTTTCAATCCCAATCACACCGGCACTTCCATAGTGAAGATAAGCAGGATTTTTTCCCCAGCCCTCTTCTTCTGCCAGTGTTACGGTTTCGATCCACGGAAGGTCATAGCGCCATCCGCTGGCAATCCCGTATACGTCATGCCCTTCCCGGCTGACAATCTTCGTCCGCTGGGTTTTGGTTTCAATCGCATCCTCCCCATCCTGTTTTACATTGCGGTGAGCCTCGCCCACTTCATAAGAAACTAAGAGGTCTTTTAACGCTTTTTTATGTTTGGATAACAGGGCACGGTTGACAAGGATTTTGTGCTCTTTTTTATCCTGTGTCCGGTATTTAACCCATACCGTGTCGATTTCGAGTTTGTCTAAATATTCGACGGTTGCATGTCCGAGATTGGCTTCGTTGCTGTCATAATAGCGGTTGAGTTCCAAGTCCATCCCTCCGGTTCCTTCTAAGGAAAGGTCGGTACGGGAAAGCATGAGCCGCCCGCTTGGCGTGTCGACACCGTCCGGGTTCTCTGCCTCTAACGGGGAACCGGCAAGATAGTTCTCATAGACGCCACGAAAAGTATCTCCATAGGCTGCCTCCACTGCTGTCTGATAAGTTTCTCCGGCAGCTTTGCTGATGGTGCTGCAGGAGAAAACTGCCACGCCACACAAAACTGCTGTTGTAATTCCATGAATCACTGCTCTTAAGTCTCTCATAAATTTAAACTCCTCTTCTTCCTGTTATGTCTTTTTTATTCCGGAACCTCGGTCGTTTCTGCCGCCTGCAGTTCCTCTTTCTTTACTACATCGGACCACTTACGATTGTCCGAGGCTTTTCCTTTTGCCCGAATCAACTCCATCGCTTTTTTTCCGGTCTGTACCGACAGTTTTTCCGCCTTTTCCAAATCTTCTAAGCGATAGCCTTCTTTCTGCATCTCATACTTTATATTTTCATCGATTGTAAAAAACTGTTTTTCCAGCTGTTTATTTGTCTTTTCCCAGTCGTTTGTCTTTTGATATATCCGCGATACATTTTCTACAGACTCTTCATAAAGTTCTGCATAAATGTCCGCAGCCTTTTTATCCGATTCACTCAAAGTTTTATAAATACTTTTCTCTTCTGTTTTCGTTTGCTGTTCTTTATGGATATTTTTTTGTACCAGCCAAAAGCAAACACATCCAAGAATGCACATCATAATGCTGACAACAACTATCCATCGTTCTTTTGTCATGAACTCTCCTTCTTTCTAAGACTGTTTTCTTTCGGTCAAAGTAATTTCAACGGTTGTCTTTCCATCCATTTTAGCTTCTACCGGAACCGATTGATAGGCTTCACAAGAATTCCCTCGTTCCATGCTTCCTGTCAACTTTAGAACCATAATGCCTTTTTTCGGTTGATATTTTAAGAGTTTTACCCCATCAACTCCCTCTTTCAAATCCGCTTCTTCCTCAAAAGAAGATGCGGATTGAAAGTTCAGTTTGTCAGGATCCATTGACAATGTTACAATCTGACTCTGATCTTTTGCCAAATTTCCGGCAGTTACCTGTAGTTCGTAAATTTCTCCCTTATTAATTGTCATCTGCTTTTTTATCGTTTGAGTTTTGATTGTATACTGCTCTACCACATCCAACACACCAAAGCCTGTCATTTCGCCACCAATGCTGTAAAGTTCATTTTCACAGGCAGAAAGCAACGATTCTTTTTTTGTTAAATTCATTGCTGAAATTTCGCTCCACTCATCGGAATAAGCATCATATACAAAAACATTCTTTGTTTCCGTTTCCTTTACCATATAAATTTTTCCACTGATGACCACCGGTGTAGCAAAGTGATCTGAAGTTGTATAAGGACATACTATTCCGGCTTCTTCAAAAGCATTATCTTCCGGAAGATACTCGACCCAATATATGCCTTCCCCTTCTTCCTTCAACACAAATATACGGTTATCCACACAAACTGCACCAAGAATCGTACTGGTTCCCGGCATAACAGCACTTTCCCATGTGTCCGCATCTAAGTCATATACATCTAATTTATCCGTTGCCCCAGCCTTCGAAAAAACATATACTTTGCCTCCGCAAACAGCTGTTGCCAAATTGGTTCTTGCTTCTTTCATATCTGCTTTTGTTGTCCATTTTTTGGATTCCGCATTAAATACATAAATATGCTTGAGTGCTGCTGCATTCGCACCTGTACCGGTTTGACCACCAATAACATATATTTCATTCTTATACGAAATCAGGGATGCTTTGCAGATTCCGGTTTCCGAACCCGGATATTCTGGCAGTTCTTCCCATACCTTTTTCTTCGTGTCATATGCTGCGAAAGATTTGCAGGCACCTTGCTCATTTTCACCACCCAATACATAAATTTTATCATTTACTGTTACCGAAGATGCGTTCTTCCGTGTTTTCAACATTGGTGTCTGATAGACCCATTCGGACTGACTGTCTGCACTGTAAATCATTTTGGAACTCTCGCCTGTTAAGGCTTCACTTTCTCTAGCTGTAACAGTAAAGCCAAGTATCTTTCCACTTGTTGCATTCGTATATATATACTCGTAACTCGTACCGGTTACTACTGTTTCGCTGATTTTCTTTCCACCGTCATACACACATACCAGATATTCCTTCGCATTCTCTATCGAATTCCATGTAAGTGTATATTTATCCTGTCCCTTCATTCCGTTTACTTCCGGAATGGCAAAACGTTTTTTCAAATGCAGCGTATAACTGCCGGTTGCTTTGTTTTTTGCACTAACCTTTATGTAGCGTCTTTTGTTATAACTGTCCACAAAAGAAAAGTTTTTGTTCGTTCCGGTATCATCCGCATAACCAACCCGCTCTTTACTCTCATCATACATGGTTGCCTGCGTATCAATGGCAGAATCGGTATATACCTCATACGCAATGCCCGGTTTCGTGTCAAAGTAGAAATAGTTTTCCTGACCTTCTTTGATAATGTCTCTGGTAATTGGCTCATTTTCCTTTAACTGAACAGCTCCATCAAATCCTACTACTTCATAATTCACGGTAAAATACGGATTTCTGTCTAATTCCGCCTGATATGTGCGGTTGGCATTGTTAGACACCAGTGACACACCGTAGTTTGACTCTCCTTTTTGCCATGCTTTCACAATATCCGTCACGTCACAAGCATAACTGCCCTTTTTCTGGATACTAACCTTAGCCCCGGACACTTCTTCGTATGCCGGACGATTATTATAAGTAAGCTTTTTACTTGACCAGTTTTCTTTAACCTTGTGCACATCAATATCATACGTTTTGCCCGCACCCATTTTTAATGTCTTTTTATTTAGAATATGTAACGATGCACTTCGTATCTGCACATTTGGATTACTAAATTCTGCCAAATTTGTCATTTTAGTAAATCCAATACATTTATTCGCCTGTAAAAGCAGTGATTTATCATAGGTAAATGTTCCGTTTGGTGCTCCGCTGTAGGCTGCTCCTACTTTTACGTTTCTGCTGTGTTTGTCCGTCAGATAACTGGTTCGCATCTCCATCGGGAATTTTCTCTTTTTACTGTTCCACCATTTCTTTGATGGGGTCACGGTAAGTGTCTTTTTCTTCTTGTTATATTTCACTTTTACTTTAGAAGTAGAAACTCCGTTCGCATCGGTCACAATTGTATGCAGACGCTGGTATTTTTTCTTGCCCTTTTTCGTTTTGAAATATACCTGATTTCCTTTACCCTTGATTTTCATTTTTCCTGCATTGATCTTGAACGTCCACTTCTTTGCCTTCTGCTTTTTCGACACCGTAATAACTTCCTGCACACGTTCCGGGAAAATGTTATAGGTGATGCTTGTGTTTTTTAACACTTTTGGATAAGAAATCACATTTTGATTTAACACATCAGTTTGTTTGGTTTTCTTGGGATTGCTGATTTTTACATTCACCGCTTTCATCTTTTTCCCATTCAATGACCAGGATAAACAAGCAGATCCTCGTTTCAAGGAAATCATTGACTTTTTATTCGCCTTTTTGGACACTTTAATCGATAAATCTGTAGATTTTGTTTTATATTGTTTCTTTCCTGATTTCACAAGTGTCGTATTAATTTCTTTCCAGACACCTTTCTTTTTATAGTGAACCGGCATCGAATATGCAACTGCCGTAAAACTTCCATCGGATAACGCAAACTGTTTAACAAAGGAATTTCTCTTTTCTGTCAATTCCTTTGTAATATCTGCCTTTACAGATACAGCATCCGCTTTTATTTCATTTTTTGTTAAATTAATTTCAGAAACGGATGCAAATAACAATGCTCCCGCTAACACTCCACTAATAATTACTTTTCTGTTCCCTTTCGCTCTTTTCACTTTCTTTTCCTCCATCTCTATTTTCTGTTTTTCCTATCATTTATCAAAAATGCAAATAACAAGGAAGCGCTTTGTACATAGACTACATAACATAAAACTCCTGTCAGTCGAAAGATATTAAAATAAACAAACAGTACAAAAAGCACAAGTATTACAAACAAGATTCCTCGGATTACTTTTTTATAATAGACGATTTCTTCATCAGACAGTCTTTTTGCTTCGCTATCCATAGGTGCCAGAAACCATATGGTCAAACAGGATATTCCCATCAATATCATCCACAAATTTGTACCATATTGAAATAATTGGTCTTTCCCAACAAAAACTGAAAACAATAAAACAATTGCGGATGTCATAGTACACAGCCATGACTTTCCAGCATGCCATCCTCCGCAGAATCCCCGTAATGGTATAAATATCAGATTAAACAATATTACAATACCAATCTCCCCCAAGGCAAAACCAATGAGCAGTGACAGAATTACATTTATCGTCACTTCTATCAACAGAGTATAACCGTAGCGGTAAATTGGTATTGTTTCATCTTTTAGTAAACCACTCTTAATTTGAGTATCCAAAAGTTTATTAACAATTTTTTCAATCATTGTAATGCTTTCTCAACGCATTTGCTTCTTTTGGAAACTCCGGCTGGTGAAAATACCAAGCACATGCTGCATTCGCTGTTGCCGTTACTAAAACCAGCGCTAAACAGTTCAAAATACCAAATTTACTTTTACCAATTCTTTTTTTCATAATTATCATTCTCCTTTTTTCTGAAACACGTAGCCAATGCACATATTTCTTTTTTTGCCTTCTACTATACATATTTCAACAAAATATTCAATAGAATTGACAATTTTGGCAGAATGAGGGGCCACTTTTGCAAAAAAGCAAAAAAAATCTGATAGACCACTCTAAGCAGTACTATCAGATTCCTGTTATATTTCTTCATCAGTAGAGATTAGCAACACCGTTTCAAATATTTTATCCTCTGCCGTACACATCAAACATCCACCATAGTTTTCTGCAATCCGCCTCACGGAATGAAGTCCGATTCCATGCATGCCATCATCTTTTTTTGTAGTAGCAAAGTCCCCATCCTGCGTATGTTTAATATTTTCAAATGGGTTTGTGATTTTTATGACGCAGAAACCGCCTACTTCTTTCATATAAATGTAACTCTTAATATACTTTTCTCCTTGCGTCTCCGCAGCCGCACGAATCGCATTATCCAAAAGATTGCCAAGCATGGAAATCAAATCCATCGGTGCCACATGCTGTAATAGGACTCCGGGTTCTACATAAAAGTCTGTGTGAATCCCCTGCTTCCATGCTTCCCGTCTTTTTTCATTTAACAATGAATTTAATACCGGATTGTCGCAGTACACCATCCTGGAATCCTTTTCCATTTCTTCACCAATACTATCTGTCAATTCTAAAATCGCTTTCGTATTTCCATCCTTTGCAAAGACATAAATCATTTTTATCTGATTCGTAATATTATGAATCAGTTCCTTTTGTTTCTTGTCAATTTCCGATATCTGCATATAATATTCCAAGTCTTTTTTCTGCTTTATAATTACGATATTTTGTTCCATCGTTTCATATAATCGCTCCGAATACCGTTCGAATGCATAGAAACTCATTACATTTCCCAAAAACAAGACCGCAAAACTGCACCCAAGGAATGCACTCGCATACCCTGTCATATAATGAACTGCTCCCGAATAGAAAACAATTATCATAACAAATAAACTAGCAGCCGGAATTATCATATACATAATAAATATTTTGGAATCCTGTATTCTCTTTCGTTTGCCTATTGCTTGATTCGTAATCAGAACCAGTATATAGGTGAGAAATTTAATGACAAGCATCAAAATCATAATCAATGTAGAATTTTTGTAATCCGATGCGTCCGGATGTACCAAAAGCATAAATAAAAACTCACACCCACACAAAACGCAAAACATCGTAGCAAAGCATAACAAACGATAGCATACTTTTCCTTGGAATTCTAAAACCGTATACAAGAAAAATAATGCAGGCGTAATTAAAATATTAACATCTCCATTCCCCAAAAGGTTGCATATGGTTAATAGAATAACGATGCCGATTTGACAGCTCTTTTCTTTTAATACTGAATCAGCAAAGAACTTTCTCTTGCTAAAATAATTTTGAAAAAACAAATGGAACAAATACACATCGATGATGCAGCTTATTACAACACTTAATACCTTCACTTTATCCTCCGTTTTTATTTATATTTTTCACTCATTACCGCAGCCAGTGCCCGTCTGATCTCTGGCATTCTGGAACGTGAAACATTCAATTCTTCCCCATTTGATAGTTTTATCACACCCTCTGTTTTTAATTTAACGACATGATTTAAGTTTACAATATAACTATTATGGGCATATTCAAAACCGTATCCCTTCAAATCCGTATACAGCTCTGCCAGCTTCTTTTTTGTCATAATCCTATCCTCAAATGAGTAGTCTTTATAATTCTCCTGCACATGGATTTCGCTTCCGCGCTTATAATTATCTATGTATAAAATATCATCCGGATACACCTT
>ENA-ORNF01002855-ORNF01002855.1-human-gut-metagenome-genome-assembly--contig:-NODE-2855-length-12189-cov-4.246910_pt1 | contig 12189 bp, 9 predicted proteins | sample MGYA00242110_ERZ509012 | MGnify/ENA primary metagenome ERZ509012 (study PRJEB26280, sample SAMEA2338714) | human gut metagenome | biome: human gut; feature: human-associated habitat; material: faeces... | reverse complement strand
ATGTCGGGGTTGAGCCAGGCCACGCGGGTCAGGTCCTTGTAGCTCCCGGCGGAGAAGCCCTTGTGCAGTTCCGCCGTGGGGCTTTTGATATAGGCGTTGGACACCACATGAGCCAGCTGGGAGGTGAAGGCAATCATCTCGTCGTGCTGCTCCGCCGTGGTGACGGAAAACCGGCCGAACCCGGCGGGAGCCAGCAGTTCGGGACGCAGGTCTCCGGGCCGGAGGGCGGAAAGGGTCATGTCGTCGGAAGTCACGGGGAAAAGCAAAAAGGCTGTAGGGGTTATTGGGCGGTACTGCGTTTTTCCGCATGGCGGAGCAATGCTTTCAAATCTCCCAGAAGGAACAGGGAACCTGCCGCCAGAGAGGGGAACGGGGAAGCCAGCGCCGCCTGCAGCCCGTCCGGAAGCGTGGAATGAATGAAAACGGGGCCGGTTTCCTGCCCGGCCAGCAGGGCAGCCATTTCTTGCGCCGGCATGATGCGGGGGGAAGTGCAGGGAACCAAGTGCCATTCTCCGGCAATTTCCCGCAAAACCGGAATCATTTCCCGGATATGCTTGTCTGCGGATGCGGCAAAAACCAGCGCCGCCTTCCGTCCCGGGAATTCCTCTTTCCACGTGGCCGCGAGCACGCGCGCCGCATGTTCGTTATGAGCGCCGTCCAGTACCAGAGGGGGCGTCTCAAGGCGTTCGAACCGTCCGGGCCACTGTACCCTGGCCAAGGCGGCTGCGGCGGGGGAGGGAAGGGCATGGAGCCGCCTCATGGTTTCCAGCGCCAGGGCTGCGTTTTCCCGCTGATGGGCCCCGGGCAGGGATGGCATGGGCGTTTTCCGGTCCGCCCGGGCAATCGTGAGGGGAGAACGGCGGTTTTGCGCCGTTCGTTCGATGACGGCCATGACACCCGGGTGCTGCACGGCAGTTACGGACGGTTTTCCGGGGGCGATGATGGCCGCTTTTTCCGCAGCGATCTCTTCCAGGGTATCTCCCAGATACTGCTGGTGGTCCAGGCCGATGGGGGCCAGTACGGCGATATCCTTGGGCACGGCGTTAGTGGCGTCCAGCCTTCCGCCCAGCCCTGTTTCCAGAATGATGAAGTTCACGCTGTTTTTCCGGAAGTGGCGCAGGGCGACGGCCAGAGCCAGCTCGAAAAAGGTGGGCGGCTGTTCCCAGCCTTCCGCCAGCTGTTTCAGGAAGGAAATTTCTTCTGCCAGGGCATCCGGAGTGATCATGTCTCCATTGACGCGGATGCGTTCAGAAAAATCTACCAGATGGGGGGAAGTGAACAGGCCCGTGACATAACCCTGCGCCCTGGCCAGGGCCTCAATCATGGCGCAGGTGGAGCCTTTCCCATTGGTGCCGGCCACGTGGACCACGGTGGCGTTGATACGGTCCGCCCCGGCTGCCGCCAGCAGCTTCCTGGTATTATCAAGCCCCAGCTTGATCCCGAAAAATTGGGTGGAAAAGAGCCAGTCAAGGGCGGCGGATACATTCATGGGCGGTATTTTACCACGGGAAAACTCCCGTTCAACTCCGGTATGGCGTGGGGACTGTAAAATGCCGCCGGGAACGGACGCGGCAAACACGAACAAGCTACCGTTGCTACCTCTCGGTCCTGGCGGGGTTTGCCAGTCGTGCCTCCACGGGGTTCCCGGCGGCTCACCCAGTAAACTAGGTTTGCAGTGTAGTGTCAACCTTCAAAGACATCATCTCCTTCTGGCGAAAGAGAGCAGAATGGAGATCAGCAATATTACGCCGATAACGACTGCCGCCGTGAAGAAGATTTCTTCTTCCTGTCTGAGCCGGCTGCGCTCCTCTTCGAGTTTCGCGTCTCTGACGCGTTGCAGCCTGTGCAGGGCTTTGGCCTGTTCCTCCACATCCGCCTCCGTTCGCATGACAATCGTTTCCTCATGGCTGACGGCCTGGTCGTAAGGAGCAATCATCGTGCGGAATTCGGGGTCTTCCGAAAGTATTTCCGTCTCATCATAATCTTCCGCCAGAGGGGAGTTCATGGTGTCCCGAAGACTGGCGATCTGCCTGTCCACATTGTTTTGGAACAGGTCCAACTCCCTTTTGGCCTTTTCGTAAGCTTCCGTCTGGTCGCGCAGAGCGGCTTCCCCCTGGTCGGTAATGCGCTCCAGTTCCTGCGGAAGACTGGCCTGAAGTTTGAGCAGATCCGTCCTGTTCTCCGTCACTTTAAAATTCCTGTTTTTCGTGTTGGACGCCTCCGCGAGCTGGATGCGGTTGATGTCCTGACGGGTTTCCACCTGGCGTATTTGTTCCTGAAGCCGGTTTCGGGCGCTGTCCAATTGTTGTCTGGTGGCGTCCCTCCTGCTTTTGAGTTCTTCCACTTCCGCAACGCGCCGGTCATATTGTTCCAGCAGATGGGCTATTCGGGCTTCCGCGCTTCGGGCATTGGGCTTTCCGCTTACGGGAGAGGGCGTCTTTTTCCCGTCTTTTTCCTGGCCGGCTTGCTTTATTCGGGCATCCCAGTATTTGCGGACGGCTTCTTCCTTCCGTTGAACAGCTTTCTGGAGACGCACCGCCTGCTGTTCGTGAAGTTCCGCGGCTTCATCAAAACGGGCTTGGGCCGCATCCAGCTCCGGGCAGGGTTCCTGCTCCATGGCTTTGAGGGCTTCATGCCTGGGTGCGAGGCCGTTTTGATAATAATCCCAGCCGTAGTATCCCCCGGCGAGCAACAGGATGAGAAGTAGGTAACGCATCAATGAAAAAAAGGGTAGAGTCAGAAGTAAATCTCATAGTGGGAGTTCCGCCGGATTTTGCAAACTCTAAAATCAGCCATCCGGAGCTTTTCCCCTCAATAGGGAGAATGATGATAAATTCACTCCGGAGGGGGCGTAGTTTTCCTTGAAGCCATACTTTCAAGCCATGTCTATTTTCTCATCACGCAGACAATTTCTCAAATCTTTGGGGCTTGCGGCCGGAGCGGCTGCCGCCGGAAATGCCCTCCCTGGGAAGGCTGTGGAAATCCCTGCCGGAGACCATCTCTGGAAATCCGCCTCTCCGGCGGCTCCGAGGCCTTCCGGTTCCACATACATGGGAGGGTTCAAGGCTCCCCGGCTGGGTCGCATCAGGCTGGCCTTCATCGGCGTGGGAGGGCGCGGGTTCTCCCACCTGGCGCAAATGTGCGTGATGGATGGAGTGGAAATCGTGGGCATATGTGATTTGAAGGAAGAGTTGACGAAACGCGGCGTGGATCGCGTGCTCTCCAGAATGGGGAAAAGCCCTTTGGGCTATTCCGGCGGCGATATGGAATACCTGACCATGCTGAAGGAGCTGAAGCCGGATGCCGTCATCATCAGTACGGATTGGAGTTCGCATGCCAGAATCGCCTGCGACAGCATGAAGCACGGCGCTCACGCCTTTGTGGAAGTTCCTCTGGCCGTCTCTCTGGAGGAGCTCTGGAGCCTGGTGGATACCAGCGAGGCCACCAGGAAACATTGCATGATGATGGAAAACGTCAACTATGGGCGGGATGAACTCATGTTCCTGAACATGGTCCGGCAGGGCGTCATCGGCGATTTGCTTCACGGGGAGGCCGCGTATATCCATTGCCTGGTGACGCAGCTGGGGGACACGCGCGGGGAAGGGGCCTGGCGGCCGGAATATCATACCAGAATCAATGGCAACCTGTACCCCACCCACGGGTTGGGGCCGGTGGCTCAATATATGAATTTGGAGCGTGGAGAGGACCGTTTCTGCCGTGTGGCGGCGTTCGCTTCTCCTGCTCTCGGGCGCAATGCCTACGCTAAAAAGCATCTTCCCGCCGATCACCGCTGGAACAATACTCCATTCATCTGCGGTGACATGAATACGGCTGTTGTCAAGACGCAGCTGGGGCGGACCATTCTTGTCCAGCTGGATGAGACGTCCCCCCGGCCTTACTCCCGCGCCAACCTGATCCAGGGAACGGAGGGCACGCTGGCTGGTTTCCCAACCCGCGTGGCGGGTGAAAAGCTGGGCAACGGCAATTATCATGAATGGATTGAAGGCAGGGAAAAACTGGCCGCTATTTATGAAAAATACGATCATCCCCTCTGGAAACGCATCGGGGAGCTGGCCACGAAAATGGGCGGTCACGGCGGTATGGACTTTGTGATGCTTTCCCGCATCGTGGAATGCCTCCGGAACGGAGAGCCAATGGATCAGAACGTTTACGAAGGAGCTTCCTGGTCTTCCCTGCTGCCTTTGACAGCCCGTTCCATCGCCCAGGGCGGGTTGCCCGTGGAATTTCCGGATTTTACCCGCGGAGACTGGAAAACCACCATGCCGCTGGCCGTGGTTTCATGAATAACGCCGGGGATGAAGGGGCGCTGTTCTCTTCCGGGGAGTTCAGGAAGGAATCCGTTCTTACGCAGGGTGTTCAGCAAGGACTGCCGGAAAACAAATTGTTTAATTCTTCCGCGCTCATGTTCATGAGCCATTGTTCGGGGCCTCCGGAGAACAGGTCGTCCGCCATGCGGCGCTTGTCCTTGAGCATGGCGTCAATGCGGTCCTCAATGGTGCCCCGGCAGATCAGGCGGTGCACGAGTACGTTCCGGTGCTGCCCGATGCGGTAGGCCCGGTCCGTGGCCTGGTTTTCTACAGCGGGGTTCCACCAGCGGTCCACATGGATGACGTGGGATGCCTGGGTCAGCGTCAGGCCGGTGCCGGCGGCTTTCAGGGACAGGATGCAGAAGGGAGGGCCGGATTCCTTCTGGAAGGCGGTGACGATGTTCTGGCGTTCCGGAATAGGCGTTCCCCCGTGCAGGGTAAGCCCGGAACGGCCGAAGACTCCGGACAGGAGATCGTGCAGATGGGGAATGATGGAGCGGAACTGGGTAAAGAGAATGGTTTTTTCCTGCCTGGCGGCAATGGAGGCGCACAGTTCCTGAAGCCGCCGGAATTTTCCGGAGCGTTCCGGCGCATAATCGTCCGTGCCCTGGAACTGGGCGGGGTGGTTGCAGATCTGCTTGAGGCGTGCCAGAATGGGTAAAATCAGCATCAGGCGGGCAGCCGGGTCCGGTTCGTCCAATACGGCATGCAGCATGTCTATCTGTGTCTGGTACAGGGCGGCCTGTTCCGGCGTGAGGGAGCAATAGGCCGGTATTTCCGTTTTGTCCGGCAGGTCGGGAACCAGCGCCGGATCTGTCTTCATTCTGCGCAGGATGAAGGGGCGCACCAGGCGTCGCAGCGGGGCATAGCCGCGTTCCAGGGAACGGGTGAAGGATTCGAAGCTTTTTCTGCTGCCCAGCAGCCCCGGATTCAGAAATTCCATCAGGCTCCAGAGTTCATTCAGGTTATTTTCCACCGGCGTGCCGGACAGGGCTATGCGTCGTTCCCCATGCAGGGAACGAATGGCGCGGGAACGGGCGGAGCCTGCGTTTTTAATAGCCTGGGCTTCATCCAGAATAATGGCCGGGAAATGCAGGTCGGCCAGGGCGGACGTGCGTGCAGCCATGCCATACGTAGTGATGACGGCGTGGCAGTCTTTCCGGCGCAGGGTTTTTTCCGGCTGCCACGGGTCCGGGGAGGAAGGGTGCATGATGCGCAGGATAAGCTCCGGGGCGAAGCGTTGCGCTTCTTCTTTCCAGTTGGACAGGAGGGAGGCCGGAGCCACAATCAGAGCCGGCAGGCCCTCCAGCCGGCCTTTTCTCCGCAATGTGTCCAGCCACGCAATAGCCTGAAGGGTTTTTCCCAGCCCCATATCATCCGCCAGGCAGGCGCCAAAACCCTGTTCCGTAATCCGGTAAAGGAAAGAGAACCCTTCTTTCTGGTAAGGGCGCATCAGGGCGTCCAGCCGGGAAGGAAGCTCCGGTATGGAGACTGGGACTTTCCCCGCCAGGATGTCCAGGGTCTGCCGGAGGTTTTGTCCCGGTTCCATGACACAGTCTTCGTCCGGTTCCGGAATCTGTACAAGCTGGCCGGAAGGGCCGTTAACCAGCATTCTCAGACCCTGGACCAGAGGAATGCCGAGGGAGCTCATCATACGTGCCGCTTGAGTCCACCGGTCCATTAAGTCCCGGACCTTCCGGGCGTCCACGCGCACCCATTCCCCCTTGAAGCGGATCAGGCCGTCTCCGTTGCTGAGCAGTTCCCCCAGCTCCTCCGGGGTCAGGTCTTTGCCTCCCAGAGTGGCGGATACGGAAAATTTCAGCAGACTGCGGACGGAAAGCCCGGAAGAATGGACCGTTTTTTCACTTCCGGATGCGTCTGCCGTAACTTTTACCTGTAGTTTGGGAGGGGTTTTTTTCCATAGATTCACCATGCGCACAATGATGCCTGCGCGTTCGTAGAGCGGCGTGTCCTGCAGAAAATCCCGGGCCTCCGGAGCGCTCCAGGCCATCGGCGTATAAATTTTTCCGTTATCCAGCAGGCGCTTCAGCAGGGGGCTTTCCCGTGCCGCTTCTTTCAAGGGCTGGAGTACGGCCAGCAAGGCGGTGTAATTACCTTCATGAAGTTTCAGGGCGGTGGCAAGGGGGAGGTGGCGCACCTGGTTGTCCGCAGCGCTTTGATGCGCAAAGGTAGCCATGAAAGCAAAGGGGCGGGAGCCTGTGGCGTCATCCCGGTTTTCCGCAAGGTGGAAAAATACCTTGCCTATCTGGTTCCAGGGCGCGCCCAGGCTGTTCAACCATTCGGCGGGGGTAATGCCTCGGGCGCGGATTTCCTTTGCTATTGCCTTCCGCAAATCTTCAAACCATCCGGCAATGATGTCCGGAGTGGCATATTCCGCGCCCGGCACGGGGGGGAATTGCTCCGCCAGAAAGGCTTTTTCCGTAGCGGAGGCCAGCAGGTGGTCCAGAACGGCATCCACCTCGTCCGGCCTTTCTGCGGCAGCGTGCGCCATGCGGGTAAGCGCCTGGCGCGCCATGTTCTTGATAAAGAAGGCGCCCGGATCCGGAACGGTTTCCCAGTTGGATACCGCCAGGGCATACAGCCCGTTTCCGGTTCCTTCTTCAAACAGACGGTCGAAAGGCGGCGTGTCCGTCACCAAAGCACCGGAGGGGAGGATGCGGAAACCATTGATATTCCGTTTCTCTTCCGGTACTGCATGATAGGGGGCCGGCTGCATGGCGGGCAGGAATGTAGCGTGTGCTTGCGGCCGTAGTTCACAGGGCGAACGTCGTATCTCTGATGATGGGCAGCTTGGACGGCGGAGGATTGAGCAGCTTCTTGATTTGTTTCAGGTAATCAATCAGGGCTTTGCGGACATCTATTCCCGTCGGTTTGCCGTTTCCCCGTTGGGGAAATATGAAATTGCTGCACAGGTAGTCTCCCATCGCGACAGTATAAATGACCCCGTTTTTCAAAGTGCTGGTAATGCTGGGCGTAACACCGTCCATGATCTGGTAGGAGAATCCGGAGCAGTACACTTCCAGAATACCTCCTTCGTCATCGGTCGGAGACATGAATTTGGACAGGATCAGTTGCTCAATGTCCGCTTTACTCATGGAGCAGGTGACGATCTTTTCCCGGAAGGGTTCCAGCTCGTAAATGTCCCTGATGGTAACGGGTCCTTTGTTAAGATGGTTTTTGGACCGTACTCCGCCGCGGTTGTAAATGGCAATGTCCGAATGGGAGGCCTGCTGAATGACCTTGCAGAAAAGGGTGCCTATGGTGACGTGCGTGATTTCTTCTCCGGCGACGCCCACCTGCTGGTTGAAAAGCGGATTTCCGGAAAACCGGCGGACAATTTCCTTTACTTCCGGGTCATTGGGAATTTCCTCATTCAAAGAAACGGCCCTGGTGGATTTGGAAAGGATGGAGACGGGATGTTCCGTGGAGAAAATGATTTCCGTAACTCCTACGTGGCTCAAACTATGTCCCGTGTGGCTGAGCAGCGTGCCTGTTCTGAGATGACCGCTGGGAAGCATGACATGGGTATGGCCTCCGAGAATGACGTCGATATTCGGCGAATACTTCATCATTTTCAGATCATTGCCGTATCCCAGATGGCTGAGGATGACGTTAATGGTGTTGTGGTGAAGCCGGAACCTGTCCGTGATGCCCTTGTAATCTTCTTCATCCGGCAGCGTCCATGAGATGCCGGCCATCTTCCTCACATCCGTGGTTTGAAGGTCCGCCAGACCTATGAACCCTACGGAAACGGACGTGCCTTCAATCGGGATGCTGACATACGGAGAGAAACAGTTTTCCAGAGTAGGGGAAAGATTGGCGTTGGTAATGACAAACTTGGTGGAAGGCATTCCCTTGATATGGTCGCGCAGGGCCTCCTGCCCGTAGTCCAGGTCATGGTTTCCGATGGTCACTACGTCATACCCCAGTTTATTCATCAGGATGGTAAGGGGTTCGCCCCGTTTTTCACAGTCGTCCACATAGGGATTACCTATGAAATAATCGCCTGAATCCACCAGCAGCACGTGCGGATATTTAGCGCGGTATTGTTTTACCAGTGTGGCCAGTCTTGGGAAATTGTCCAGATTGCCGTGGATATCGCTGGTAGAAATGATAATCAGCGTTTTATCGGGATCCGATTTAGGCTCCTGAGCCAGAGAGAACGGGCACAGGCATGCCAGGGAGGCAAGAACAATGCGTAGCGGAATCATGCAGGGTAAAATGATAAATATACGGAAAAGGATGAAATGGGATTAACGGGCGGAAACCTCATGCGGGCCGTCACCCACGGAGATGACTTCCAGACGGACCCTGGATACGCCGCGTCTATGCAGGCCGATGCGGCTTGCGGCGGCGGTGGTGAGGTCTATCAGGCGGTTGCTGTGAAAAGGCCCGCGGTTGTTGATTCTGACGACGGTTGATTTGCCGGTTTCCAGGCAGGTGACTTTCACCTTGCACGGCATCGGCAGGGTTTTGTGGGCCGCCGTCATGGAACGCTGGGGATTGATGTACTCTCCGGAAGATGTCTTCAGGCGGCGCGCTTTGCCGCCATACCAGGAGGCATAGCCGGTCTCATGGTATTGCAGGGCATCCGCCACGCTCATGGGAGTATACCTTTTTCCACGCACCCGGTAGGGCGCATTTTTGACATGCGCCTCTGCCTCCTGAACGGACGGCTCCGTTTTCTGAGCGCACTTCTCCGTAGTGGAGCAGCCCGGCATCAGAAAAAACAGCAGGACGGGGAAGAACCATTTCACGCTTTTTACGTTTAACACATATTGATGATTTTGTATAACAAAAAAGGAACAAGAGTTGAAATTTAAGGAATAGAGCAGGGCGGAACAATCTTTTCCCGGTTGCGGTTTACCAGTTGAGCGGCTCGGAAAAATGCAGTATGATCTCCCGCATGAATTCTTCCAAGGTAATCGGCCTGGTCGCGCTGGCGGAAAAACCGGGACTGGGGGAAGCGTTGCGCATCATGCGCCGGGAACTTTCCCGCCACGGGCTGGGCTCCTGCGTCATTGAAACGCCGGATGCCCTGGAACGGGCTATCGGGCGGTGCGGCATGCTGGTGACCTTCGGAGGGGACGGCACCATGCTGACCGTCTCTTCCCTGGCGGCCATGCACCGCGTTCCCCTGGCGGGAGTGAACCTGGGCCGGCTGGGATTCATGACCACCTGTTCCGTGCAGGAACTGCCGCTTCTGGCGTATGCCCTTCAGGAAGGTTCCTACCTGACGGATGAACGTTCCATGCTTGAAGTAGTACGGGCAGGGGAAGACGGCGTTGCGGCTCCTCCCCGCAAGCTGGCCTTGAATGAAGTTTCCCTGATCCGCGCCCAGTCCGGCAAGATGGTGGACCTGGATGCGGAGATAGACGGGGAATTGCTGAACCGCTACCATGCGGACGGCGTTCTGGTTTCCACTCCCACCGGCTCCACGGCATACTCCCTTTCCGCCGGGGGGCCTTTGGTCTGGCCCATGTCCCGTGTCGTATGCGTCACCCCCATTTGCCCGCACAGCCTGACCAATCGTTCCGTGGTGCTTCCTGACACCATGACCATACGCCTGCGGCCCCGCGAGCGCCGCGGCCGCTTTGACTCCATGGTTTATTCCCTGGACGGCCGTTCCGCCTATCCCATTGAAGTGGGAGAAAGCCTGGTAATCCGGAAGGCCCCGGAAACGCTTTCCCTGGTTCATCTCCGGAAGCAGAATTTCGGCGCCCTGCTGAGGGCCAAGCTGCGCTGGCAGGGGGCGGAGATCCCTTCCGATGATGAATAGACCGTCGCGGAAGCCCGGCTCCTGGCGGGCTGTTCCCTCCCTGCGGAATTCCCGCATCCGGGAACAGTCCTTCGTTCATCGTTCCGCATTGGCGCAGGGGCGGTAAAACGATTTTTTTAGGATGCGGGCTTGACGAAAAGGCCTATCCTATCATACTCTTCCTGCCCTGCCACCAAGGGGGTGGCAGATCTTAATCGCATAAACGCGTAAGAAATAGTCATATATGAAGACCCACGTGAAAAAAGGTGATGAAGTGGAAATCATCGCCGGACGTAACCACAAGGGCAAGCGCGGCACCGTTCTCGCCGTGAATGCTTCCAAAGGTACTGTCATCGTAGAAGGCGCCCGCACCCTGAAAAAGGCTGTGCGCCCGACCGAACAGAACCCGGAAGGCGGCATTCAGGAAATCAACGGCCCGATTCACATCTCCAACGTGAAAAAAGTAGGCTAGGCCATCCGGTCTGACCCTGCGCTTAAGCCATATCGATCATTAATAAAGAGCTGACCCGCTAAAACAATGAGTACACCAACACTGCAAACATACTACCGTGAAAAGGTCGTTCCCGGCCTTCAAGCGAAGCATGCATACAAGAACGTGCATCAGATTCCCCGCCTGGAGAAGATTGTTGTCACCTCCTGCATGGGCAAGCACCCGGACCGCAAGCAGGCCGTGGAAGATGCCGTTAATGAAATCGCCAAAATCACCGGACAAAAACCCTCCGTCACCTATGCCCGCAAGAGCGTGGCCAACTTCAAGGTGCGTGAAGGCGAACCTCTGGGAGCCCGCGTAACGCTGCGCGGCGCCCGCATGTGGGAATTCCTGGACCGCTTCATCAATATTACGGCTCCGAACATTCGCGACTTCCGCGGTCTTCCCTACAAGTCCTTTGACGGGAACGGGAACTATGCCGTCGGCATCTCCGACCAGTCCATCTTCCCCGAAATCGAACTTGACCAGATCAAGCGTCAGATCGGCTTCGATATCATTTTCGTGACTTCCGCTCCTACGGACGATGAAGGCCGCGACCTGCTTCGCGCCCTGGGCGTCCCCATGCGCGAACCGAAGAAGGCCGAAGAAACCCAAACTGCCAACGCCTAACTATTTCTTACCATGGCCGTATTAAGTGATCCCATTTCCGACTTCCTCACCCGCCTGAAAAACGCCAGCCTGGCCGGCAACGAGGAATTTACCGCTCCCTGCTCCAACATCAAGGTGGAAATCGCCCGGATTCTGCAGGAAGAAGGCTACATCTGGAACTATGAAGTGACCGGAGAAGGCTCCAAGAAGCAAATCAAGGTGAAGATCAAGTTTACCCCGCAGGGCAAGCCGGTCGTTACCGATGTGAAGCGCAGCTCCAAGCCGGGCCGCCGCCAGTACGTTTCTTCCGAGGACATTCCCCGCGTTCTCAGCGGGCTTGGCATTGCCATCGTCTCCACCTCCCGCGGTGTGATGACCGGTGCGCAGGCGCGCAAGCAGAGCATTGGCGGCGAACTTCTCGCCCTTGTATGGTAACCATTAACATTTCCTAAACATATGTCCCGAGTTGGTAAAAAATCCATCACATTGCCGGACAAGGTAACGGTAAAGGTTAACGGCTCTTCCGTTCAGGTGGAAGGCCCCAAAGGAAAGCTTTCCTGGACGCTTCCGGAAGGCATCACCGCTACCGTTGAAGGCAATCAGCTCTCCGTTGACCGCGTCGGCGAAAGCCGTCAGCTTCGCGCCCTGCACGGTACGAACCGTTCCCTGTTGAACAACATGGTCATCGGCGTGTCCGAAGGCTTCGTCAAGAACCTTGAAATCGTCGGCGTCGGTTTCCGCGCCGCCGTCAAGGGCAACATCCTGGATCTGAACCTGGGCAAATCCCATCCGATCAACCAGGTAATCCCGGAAGGCCTCAAGGTAACCGTGACTGAAAACACGAAAGTGACGGTCGAAGGCATCGACAAGCAGGTCGTGGGCCAGTTTGCCGCTGAAGTCCGTGCGTACTATCCCCCGGAACCCTACAAGGGCAAGGGTGTGCGTTTCGTCGGTGAAGTTATCCGCCGCAAGGAAGGCAAGAG
>ENA-ORNF01002854-ORNF01002854.1-human-gut-metagenome-genome-assembly--contig:-NODE-2854-length-12198-cov-2.524335_pt1 | contig 12198 bp, 9 predicted proteins | sample MGYA00242110_ERZ509012 | MGnify/ENA primary metagenome ERZ509012 (study PRJEB26280, sample SAMEA2338714) | human gut metagenome | biome: human gut; feature: human-associated habitat; material: faeces... | reverse complement strand
GCTGAAGCAGAGAGGCCTTGATATGCCCATTTACAGCGACAGCGCCAATGCCATCAACTGGGTGAAACAGAAGAAATGCAAGACCAAACTGCCCCGCGACCCCAAGACCGAAGAACTTTTCCAACTGATAGAACGTGCCGAGAAATGGCTGCGCGAAAACGCCTATTCCACCCCCATACTCAAATGGGAAACCCGGCAATGGGGAGAGATCCCCGCAGACTTCGGAAGAAAATAACATAGAAAGACTTTTCCCTCCCCCCTTCTTCTTACCCGATATTAATGTGCATGCGCAGGCAGGTTTCAGCACACTGATAATCAATGTGTTTGAAGTTTATTATTGTTTACTTGGAATAAACTGCCGGTTTAATACCAATAAACTGTCAATTTAATACTAATAAACTGCCGGTTTAATACTAATAAATCGGAAGTTTATTCCAAGTAAACCAACGGTGAACTACATGGTACCGGACGCTGTCGTCACTGTTGTCAGCACACCCTCTATCCCTTTCCGGCAAAGGGATAGAGCATCATCGGTGACGAGTGACGAGAAAAACATAAAAAAAACCGACAAGCGGCAGCCTTATCCCAAAGACTGCATGTCGTTCAGCTTCTTGTAGTAGCCATTCTTGGCGAGAAGTTCCTCGTGCTTGCCGCGTTCCACAATTTCTCCCTCATAGAGCACGCAGATCTCATCCGCATTCTTAATCGTGGAAAGACGGTGCGCAATGGCAATAGTAGTGCGGGTTTTCATCAAGCGCTCCAAGGCCTCTTGCACCAAGCGCTCCGACTCCGTATCCAGCGCAGAAGTGGCCTCATCCAGAATCAGTATAGGCGGGTTTTTGAGAATGGCGCGTGCAATGCTGATACGTTGGCGCTGTCCGCCGGAGAGCTTACCGCCGCGATCGCCGATATTGGTGTCATACCCCTTCTCGGTGTCCATGATGAAATCGTGCGCATTGGCTATTTTGGCAGCTTCGACAACCTGCTCCATGGTGGCATTCTCCACGCCGAAAGCGATGTTGTTGAAGAACGTATCATTGAAGAGAATAGCCTCCTGATTGACGTTTCCAATCAGCCCGCGCAAATCAGAGATACGCATTTCCTTGATGTTCAGCCCGTCTATCCTTATTTCGCCTGACTGCACATCATGGTAACGGGGCAGCAAATCGACCAACGTCGATTTGCCGGAACCGGATTGCCCCACCAGTGCAATGGTCTTGCCCTTGGGCACAGTCAGATTAATATGCTTCAACACCTGGCGCGAACCGTCGTAGCTAAAACTGATGTCCTTGAATTCCACTTTGTCTTTCAGTGAAGAAAGCGGCTTCGGCCGGGCAGGCTCCTTAATGGGATTCTCCGCGAAAAGTATCTTGTCGATGCGTTCCATAGACGCAAGCCCTTTGGGTATGTTGTATCCGGCTTTGGAGAATTCCTTCAACGGGTTGATAACACTGTACAGTATCACCAAATAATAGATGAACGAAGGAGCGTCAATCGTCGAACTGTTGCTGAGGATCAGCGTACCGCCGAACCACAGCACGATAACGATGACACATGTACCCAGAAATTCGCTCATGGGATGCGCCAATGCCTGACGGGTAGCCACCCGGTTGATGGCGTCGCGGTATTCGTTGCTGCACTTATTGAAACGCTCCATCATTTTGTTTTCGGCAATAAAGGCTTTGATGATGCGCAGCCCGCCCAACGTCTCTTCCAGTTGCGACATGGTGTCACTCCACTTTGCCTGCGCATCCAGCGACTGCCGTTTCAGTTTCTTGCCCACCGTCCCCATTATCCAGCCCATGCCCGGAAGCACCAGCAATGTGAACAATGTCAACTGCCAACTGATGGCTATCAACGTTCCAAAATAAGCTATAATCAGTATCGGGTTCTTTATCAGCATGTCCAGCGAACTGGTTACGGACGTTTCCACCTCAGTCACATCACCGCTCATGCGGGCAATGATGTCGCCCTTCCGCTCTTCGGAGAAGAAACTCAAAGGAAGATGCAACACCTTGTTATATACCTGCGCGCGGATATCACGAACCACCCCCGTACGGAGGGGAATCATCACCGCCGAAGAAGCAAAATAGGAAAAGGCTTTCAGCAGAGTCATCACCGCCAGAAAGACACCCAGAATCAGCAACGTCAGCGAACCGCCCTGCGAGGCTATCAGCTCGGTGACGTAGTAGTAGAAGTTATTGACCGCTATATCTTTCAGGTTAACGCCTACCGCATCCCAAGGAATGAACTCGTAGGTCTTGGTATCCATCTTGAAAAGTATCTGGAGAATAGGAATAATCAACGCAAAAGAAAATATATTCAGAATTGCCGATAACAGGTTCAGGAACAGTGCTCCTATCAGATATTTCTTATAAGGCGGAACAAAACGCCGCAAAAGTCGGAGGAATTCTTTCATTCGGTCAAGCAGTTAATTCATTACGTTTGTACTGGGGGCAAAGATAGGGATAAAAAATTATCTATAAACGTGTTTTAACCAATATTCAAGAACATATAGCCATAACAGCTTCAGAATCGCAAAAACATGTGATTTACTATAGGAAAGCAAACAATCATGGTTTGACCGAATAAATACTAAGCTAAGAAGCAATACAATTTTCTGATTATCGGCAACTGTTTATTCGGAATATTATCTATATTTGCCCTCCAAAGCCATTTGAATACTGAATTCTATATTTATCTACATAAAGGATGAAACATGCTTATCTAATTATTGCACACAGTGAGTACCCTATATTGCAAATCCTCTTATCCATGTTGGACGAATACGGGAATGATGTGTATCTTCATATAGATAAGCGCGCCAAAGTTCTTCATCGGGAATTAAAATCATTCAAAATGGACAAAGCGGGATTCTTTATACTCGAAAATCCCATTAAAGTATATTGGGGAAATATCAGCCAGATCAAAGCGGAATATTTACTATTTGAAACAGCTTTAGCAAATGGTCCTTATGCCTACTACCATTTATTATCCGGAACAGATCTACCCATACAGAAACAAGAGTATATCCATAATTTTTGCGCCCGGCATACAGGCAAAGAGTTTGTAGGATTTTGGTTGGATGCAGACCATCAACGAGATCTGGAACGTAAAGCTCATCGATATTATCTCTTTACCCAGCACCTTAAAGACCGGCACACGAATCCATTTATCCACAGCCTAACTTCATTTTGTAGAAATACCACGTTGATTTTGCAAAAAATCATCCACTACCGTAAAGCTGCTAAGTTTGTATTAAAGAAAGGGCCAAATTGGGTTAGCATTACTAATGAATTCTGCATCTATCTGGTACAGAAGAAAAAGATTGTTCTGCAACATTTCAGGTATGCCCTCTGCCCTGACGAGATATTTGTACAAAGTATATTATGGAACTCTCCTTTTCGTGAGAATATTTATTGTATTGAAGATGTAAATAAAAGCGCTATGCGAAAAATTGATTGGGAAAGAGGAAAGCCCTATACATGGAGAAACAAAGATTATGACGAGCTTGTACAGTCTGATATGCTATTTGCCAGAAAATTCAGTTCGGAACAAATAGAACTTGCTCACAAAATAATGGAAACTTATAAACAGTAAACCGGTAACAACGTATGAACAAAAAACCGTTAATCAGTATCATTACCATTTCATATAATTCGTGCCTCACTATAGAAGATACCATATTAAGCGTCATCAATCAAACTTATCCCCACATAGAATACATAGTTATTGACGGAGGTAGTAAGGACGGCACAGTAGATATCATCAAACGCTATGAAAACAAGATAAGCTATTGGATCAGTGAACCTGACAAGGGGATATATTATGCCATGAACAAAGGCATAGCCGCCACTACAGGAGAATGGATTAATTTCATCAATTGTGGCGATTCTTTCTATGATAAGAATGTAATAGCCCGTCTGTTTAAGACAGTATTGGCGAAAACTATTCTGTGGTTTATGGAAATACGGTTTTTCAATATTCTGACCACACAGAGATTGAAGCAAACAGGCAATATGGAAACTATAAATTTATGCCTGCATGTCATCAATCCATTTTCTGCCGTACACATTATATGAAGCAATTCATGTTTGATACAAGATATAAAATATCAGCGGACTTTGATTTCTTCTACAAACTCTATTTCACCAATAACCAGTATCTGTATAAAGATATCACTGTTGCCGTATTCGACGCTATGGGAGGTATATCGTCTACTAATAAGTACCTGCGTAACAAAGAATTTATTTGTATTAAAGAGAAAAAACTTCTCAAACGCAATCTTCTAATCTTCAAACTAAAACTGAAATATTCAATGAGAAATTTCCTTCGTTTCTTCAAAGGTTTATTCTGATAAATCGGATATGCATCTTTTTAATGTCTCTACATTGTATAATAAATTATCGTTATAAATTTGCATAAACATTCAACATCAAAGTGTGGAATAAGACCGACTCTTCATTAGTCATAAAGACCGTGTTACATGTTCTGCCCCCACACTTTATACATCAAAAACCGGATAGTTCAATGGGCTTTTAGACCCCGCATTCGCAATGATGGCTCACGATGTACAGATGTTGTTCAATAAATCATTAAGACTATGACCTACGTTGGAATTGATGTCAGCAAAGCGACTTTCGTAGTAGCTTATTCTTCTGCCAAGAGCAGTAAGACAAAAACATTCAAGAACACCACAAAAGGTGTTCACGAGTTCATTCAAACCTTGTCAGCCGATGATTATCATTGCGTGCTGGAAGCAACCGGCAATTACAGTTCCCTGCTCGTCTATCTTCTTTCGCAAGCAGGAATTACTGTCAGCCTGGAAAATCCTCTCAAGATAAAAAACTTCGCCCGTGTGATGCTTTCCGTCACCAAGACGGATGAAACGGATGCACGTTTGATTGCCCTCTATGGAGAGAAAATGCACCCCGCCCCTTATAAACTCCGCAGTGATGCCATTCTCATCTTGAAGCAGAAACGGACAGTCATACGCCAGCTCAAAAAGCAACTTATAGCCACCCGTAACTTGAAAGGCTCTATGGAAGCACTTCCTTTCTTCGATTCCAAGTGCAAGAAAACCATAGAAAAGACTATCGCTTTCCTTGAAAGGCAAGTCAAGGACTTGGAAGAGGAACTGGCAAATTTGGCACAAGGTGAGTATAGGAAACAGATGGGCTTGCTCACCTCCGTCAAAGGGATCGGCGTCACACTCGCGGCAGCCTTAATCATGGCTACAGGAGGTTTTGCTTACTTTGATAACGCCAAGCAGCTTACCCGATATCTGGGGCTGTCGCCCACTTACCAACAATCCGGTACGTCAGTCAATGTCAAAGGTCACATCAACCGTAACGGTGATTCATCCTTGCGCAGCCTGCTTTATGTTGCTGCAATGGCATCCCTGCGATGCAATGCCGAATGTAAGGAGTGTTTCAACCGGTTAAGGTCTAACGGCAAGCCGGGGAAAGTGGCGGTCGTTGCGGTCGCCAACAAACTCGTAAGGCAAGCCTTTGCGGTAGTCACTCAAGAAAAGCCTTATATTGATGGATTCAAGTCTGCAAAGCCATAATAGCTCCTGCGGAGGGAACGCCATGCGGCAAGGGGCTGCGCAGTCAGCCCCGACGAGCTTTCCATCCACGACAACTCGCATAATTATGCTAATTATTGTTAACCGTAGTCGGCTTTTATATTATAGTTCATGTTGCCTGGCAATGGCATTGTAAGATATATTCTGCCGTACGAACTCTTGCAAATTGTTCTTCAAATCGGCATCGTTGCCATGGACCAAAGCCCATTCTATTCCAGACGACAAGCTGGCACTGTCTTTATAATCGGCCAAATAACCTGTTTGCAAGTGCTTTATGAGATCTGGTATCCCTCCGACATTGAAGCCCACAGCCAAAGTACCGCAAGCAAAGGCTTCTACAATTACCTGCCCGAATGACTCGGCCAAAGAAGGCACCACTAACACATCGGCCGCGCTGTACAGTAAAGCAAGAGAATGTTCATCTCTGAAATACCCCATTGACCGGATAGGCAATCCCGCTTTATCTTCTTCCTTTACTGTACTTCCCAGTACCAATGCCTCCACGCCATGTTTATTCAATAAAGACAGTGCTTTCTTAAAGTAAGACCAACCTTTATGAGGATTAGCATCTCCTCCATTCGCCGCAAAAAGAATATATCGTTTGGCAGGAGAAAGCTCCAATATCTTACAAGCCTCAGTTTTGTCATAGGGCTTAAAAACATCCAAGTCTATCGTTAGCGGTATGGTTTTCAGAAAATGTGTACCAAACAATGCACTACGCTTTACGCAATCGGACATCCACTGGCTTGAAGCTATCACATACAGGTTTTTATATGGAGACAATAAACGCTTTTTCTTCTTAAAAGTGGAAGATACTACATTCCTGAACAAGTCTCTATGAATATCAGGACATTTTTTACACTCTGATTCGTACTTCTTGCATTCAAAGCTATGATGACACCCTCCTGTTATTGCCCACATGTCGTGCATGAATATGACCACAGGTTTACCTAAACGTAGAAGGCGATGTATCTCTTTAATGCTAAGAAAATTATGATTAATCCAATGTATATAGATAACATCTGCATCCACCACTTCCGGCAATTTAGAAATATGAATTCCAAAATGTCCTAATGAAAACACAAACTCACTCTTCAGGCAATACTTTTGAAATAGCTGAGAACAATGTGACAAAAATGACTGCTTGAGCTTAATCCAACGGGCATTACGCAAATATGGGTTTTCGGAAGAATGGGCAGATACTCTGCATACCAACATTTTTGAGTCAATACCATAGCGGTTCATTGCTTCATTCAAACGAAAAGCCGCAATAGCTGCTCCTCCTTTTTTTTCGTAGGTCGATATATGTAGTACTTTCATTGTTATAATTCACAAAGCATGACACGAGACAACCGTTGCGGAGCAGATTCCTGAGTAATCATAACCCGTCTCGTCGTGGTCATTGTTTTAAAATCAAACTGTTTCATTATATCAAACTCGCGCGCTCCCACCTCGTTTAGTGTACCATACGTAAAAGCAAAAGGCACATCATACTTCTTGAAAATAGGATAAACCTGTATATAGTTGCCCAGATACCCATCATCTAAAGTGAAAACGATAAAAGACTTATCAAGAATATGCTGGACATTTTATCATTAAGAATGTCATCTATCCCCTATGGAGCATATAAATAAAGCCTTGCGCTCCGTATCTTATGCTTTTCCAATGTTGGTACAAAAATATTTCTTTTCCAGAGTCGAAATGATTATTTTCTATATATTACACAATTACGGGACAAAGATATGGAATTAAGGTGAAATAAAAACCAAATATCATTTCTTTCTTTTTTTATTATATCTTTGTAATCTAATAAATATCAATAAGAATGAAACCATACGATTACCTGATTGTCGGCAGCGGCCTATTCGGAGCCGTATTCGGGATGAGTGAGGAGACCATCGCTTTTTGTCTGGTCTTGGTCCCGATGGCGATATCTATGGGATACGATTCCATAACCGGCGTATGCATGGTTTTTATAGCGGCAGGATTAGGTTTCGCCGGGGCGATTTTAAACCCTTTCACGATCGGTATAGCGCAAGGCTTGGCGGGGATTCCTCTTTTCTCCGGTATCGAGTATCGCATCGTTTGCTGGTGTATTATCAATGTGGTAGGCTTCACATGGATATTGCGTTATGCCGCCAAGGTAAAAAAGAACCCTCAATTGTCTCCAGTCTATGAGGATGATCAATATTGGAGAGATTTGCATAGTACCAATTCCTTGGAAATCGTATACAGAACCCCGAAAGCCGCATGGATCAGTTTCGTCCTATTGGCTATCGTACTCGTTATCTTTTCGTTCTATTACCCCCAGACATCCTTAAAAATAGGAAATAGCGTAATCAAGGGACTACCCTTAATTCCGATTCTTAGCGTAGCGTTCGTGATCAGCTCGATATTTGCCCTACGGAAAACCGTGCACTTATATATATTGAACCTTTTATTCTTCACGATCTTTTTCTTGATAACAGGCGTAATGGGCTACGGTTGGTATATTATGGAAATAGCGACCTTGTTCTTCGCCTTGGGCATAGCGGCGGGAATTGCCAATGGACGCGATCCGAATGAGCTTGTGAAACTATTTTTAGAGGGCTGCAAGGATATTATGAGCGCCGCCTTAGTCGTTGGCTTGGCTGGAGGTATTATCGTAATCCTGCAAGACGGTAAAGTGATCGATACGATTCTCTTTAACCTAGCGAAAGGGATGGAAGGTTTGGGACAAGTAGCTACGGTCGGGATGATGTACGTTATTCAAACGCTTATCAATTTAGTTATTCCTTCCGGAAGCGCCAAAGCGGCCCTTACCATGCCTATCATGGCCCCATTCTCGGAGTTGATCGGTTTATCCAAGCAGGCCACCGTCATGGCCTTTCAGTTTGGCGATGGCTTCACGAACCTGATAACTCCCACATCAGGTGTCCTGATAGCGGTTCTAGGAGTAAGCCGTATCCCGTATGATAAATGGTTCAAATGGGCATGGAAGTTCATCCTTGTCCTAGTGATCCTAGGATTCCTATTATTGATCCCAACGGTATTGATCCCGATGAACGGCTTTTAATCAATATAGCTTTGCACCTTCTGTAAAAGGCTTCCGTAGTCCATCACGCCGGAAGAGCGCCATACGATCTCACCTTTCTTGAAGATGATCAAAGTGGGTACAGATTGAATCCTCAACTGTCTGGCAAGTGCCTCGTTCTTATCTACATCAATTTTAAGGACACGCACTTGTCCCGCCAACTCCTTCCCCAATGCCTCGACCGTCGGACTCAACACCTTACACGGGCCGCACCATGTCGCAAAAAAATCCACCAATACAGGTTTATCCCCTTTAATGATATCGTCAAATGTTTCCATCTTATCTACTTTTTAAATATTTACAATCTGTTTAATCTCAAATACAGGAATCCTGCTTAATAGCCCTTATCCCATCAAAAACAAAATTATGAAATTCTATCTCGAAATCTTCTATATAATAACCGATAGATAACACTCAAAGTTTTCCATAAAAGATCAATAAACAACGATCAAAACAAGCAAAAGAAAAAAGCTGGCATCTGATTATAACAAAAAAGGGAGACTCTTTTAGAATCTCCCTCGTGATCGGGCTGGGATTCGAACCCAGGACCCACAGCTTAGAAGGCTGTTGCTCTATCCAGCTGAGCTACCTGACCATCCTTATTTTCGTGGTGCAAAGGTAAGGATTTTTCTTTTCCTTGCAAACTTTTAGTACACTTTTTTACATATTGAATTTAGAATGGATAACCAACGGCAAAATGCAAGGCGAAATTATCCTTGAAATTAGGACGGGTTATCGCCCAACGCCTAGACTTTTTCTCCTGAGGATTATAAGCCTTGAAGCCTGTATCTAAACGTAGTAGAAAGAAATCAAAGTCCAAACGAAGTCCCAAACCATAGGAAACAGCGATCTCCTTATAAAAACGAGAGAAATCAAAGTTTCCAGCCTTATAGCGTTCATCAGATACATTCCGAGTCCATATGTTTCCGGCATCTATGTAAGCCGCCAATTCAAACTTCCAAAAAAGTTTCGTTCGATATTCCAAGTTCAAATCCAAGCGGATATCCCCCGATTGAAGAGCGAAAGAAGTCGTGCTGTCAACTTCCATACTACCCGGACCTAACTCTCGTACAGACCATCCCCGGACACTATTCGCTCCCCCCGAGAAATAAGCACGCTCAAAAGGTAAATAGTTTGAGTTACCATAAGCCATCCCCACTCCCACTCCTATATGGAAAGCTAACTTGTTACGACTGTCAAGCACGATTCCTTTACTAAAATCGAAATCCAATTTCACATATTGCGCATATTCCGTACCAAACAACTCATAATAACCGTCATCATTTTTCTTCGCCCCCGTAAGATGCGAAAAGGCACTCAACAAATTCCCTGCGACCTCGACCGACGCACGTAGGGAATGCGTGTTTCTCAAACGATTCTGGGGAGAATAATTACTGAAGGAATAAGTATATCCCGAACTCATGATAAAATGGTTCGTATAGTTATACAACACCATATAATCCGGCAAGCTATTGATAAAGTCCATATTCTTATCCGGCAAATACACATAATTCAAGTCTACAAGCTTAAAGGTATGGCGTGCCTGTGTATTGCCCCGATCTTGCCAAATATAACTCCAACCACCAGATAGAATCGCCCTCGTATACTCCGGACGTTTTTGCAGGTTGTAACTTATTTTCGCTTCAGTTGACGCACGTAGCCGCCTACGAAAATCCGAACTCAAGAACGGGAACAAGAAACGAGGAAACAGCAAGGACCCTTCCGCACCTAACTCCCAGTAATTACCAAAGCCATTCGCCTTATTTCCGGATAACGCCTCGTAAGCCCCTCTCCCCCTCGCCGAGAACAGCTCCGATCCTCGGAAGATATTCCTATGCTGATAATTCAAGCTGGAGGCAAACCCATAATCACCCGCCGAGTTAGTACCTTCCAAATCCACTCCCACCGTATTTATCTTCGCAGGAGAAGTGAGAATGTAACAATCCAACTTCATCGTATCCCGCTCCTCTACTTCCGTAAAACGTATATTTACATTCCTCAAAGCCCTTAGAGAAGCGAACGCCGAATAGGTCTGCTCTATATTCTTCTCACTAAATAATTGCCCCGGCCGAATATAAGTACTCCTCCGGAGCACGCTCGGACGGATACTCTTCCCGTTCCGGCCATATACGATATTCACCCCTGCGCTGAGCATCGTATCTGTAGCCATGAAACTAGCGTCCTCTCCTACCCCCATCGGATTATAATCGGTTAAGACCGTTACATCCTTAATATAATACTGACGATGCGGCTGATCCTCTACTGACCCATTGGGCAACACCTTCCGATAAGGTTTCATGGACATATCAAGATCCACGACATTTTGGTTAAAAGAACTATCAGCGATATATCCTAAATAATCCCGATTAAAACCATAATACCCGTTCCAGCGAAGTAAGGTCGTAATACGCTCCCGCTCCTTGTCCAATATATCCCGGTCAAATAAAGTTCCTTCCTTAACTAATTGGTTATACTCTTCCTGTGAGGACCGGAACGCAGAAGCTAAGGGAGAGCGGCGAGGCGCTTTCAGATGTGCCAAACTATCAATTTTCGGATCGGGGAACTTCATCGTGTAATTGCGTATCCTATATGGATCGTTCGCCTTTATATGGTAAGTTACAACCGCTTTCTTATGGCGTGTCGTATCGATCGTCGTTGATACATCCGCATGGACATACCCTTTATTAATGTAAAAACGCTCTAGTTCCATGGCGGACTGTTCCACCAACATCGTATCCAGCACCACGGGAGGCTCACCAATCCTACGTAACTGTTTATTGATCCATTTCTTCTCATTCTTACCAGACCAATCATAGACAAACAACTGCCACTTCATCAGACCAAACACCTTGAAGTTTGGTTGCTGCCTAAGATAAGATTTTAAATCCGCAGACTTATAATCCTTGTTATCCGACACGATCTCCACCTTATCCAGCAAATATTCCCCATCCGGCACAAACTTGGTCGTACTACAAGAGGCTAGCAGTAGTACGATACAGATAAAATAGCATATACGTAGAGATCGATTCATCATTCCAAGCTTTTTACGATCGCGAATGTACTGGAATTTAAAGAATTTACCGTACTTTTGTTTTGTAAAAAGAACTAAGATGCTAAGCAAGACCAAAGTCAAATACATCCGTTCTCTGGAATTAAAGAAATTCCGGAATGAAAATAATGTTTTTGTAGCCGAAGGAAATAAATTGGTAGCCGATATGTTACCGGCCTTTGAATGTGAGTTATTAATAGCCAAGCCATCTTGGATGGCTACACAAGGCGATATTCCGGCCAAGGAGTTATTGGTAGCGGAAGAAGATGATATTCGTAAAGCCAGTTTCCTGAAAAATCCCCAAGATGTACTCGCAATCTTTAAACGCCCCAATTGGGATATAACGGAAATAACGCCGGAAAAGGAGCTTGTTCTCGCATTAGACGGAATCCAAGATCCGGGCAACTTAGGTACGATCATCCGGTTAGCGGACTGGTTCGGTATTTCCCATATCGTATGCAGCAAAGATACCGCCGATGTTTTCAGTCC
>ENA-ORNF01002844-ORNF01002844.1-human-gut-metagenome-genome-assembly--contig:-NODE-2844-length-12250-cov-5.872571_pt1 | contig 12250 bp, 10 predicted proteins | sample MGYA00242110_ERZ509012 | MGnify/ENA primary metagenome ERZ509012 (study PRJEB26280, sample SAMEA2338714) | human gut metagenome | biome: human gut; feature: human-associated habitat; material: faeces... | reverse complement strand
TAACAGCCAGTCGGCATTGTTGACCATCAGAGCCTTACCGTCACTGAAATCAATAAAACGACTCATCTGCTTTTTGAAGCAGTCTACGTTGTGCTGAATGGTCTCCTTGGTCATCATGGTACGCATATCGCTTCTGCCGGAAGGATCACCGATCATAGCGGTACCGCCGCCAATCAGGGCGATAGGCTTATTACCTGCCATCTGCATTCTTTTCATCAGGCACAGTGCCATGAAGTGTCCTACATGAAGGCTGTCTGCCGTGGGATCAAAACCAATATAGAAAGTTGCCTTTCCGTTATTGATCAGTTCCTTGATCTCCTCTTCATCTGTCAGCTGTGCCAACAGTCCTCTTGCTTTCAATTCGTCAAATACTGTCATTTTCTTTTTCTCCTTTACTGACTTGTTTTATTCCACATGTCTTTATACACTTCCCGGGAACCGGCTCGAAAGACACTAAAAAAGCCCGCCCCTTTTTCAAAAGGACGAGCTTAATCACTCGTGTTACCACCTAATGTTCCCGCCAGACTCACATCTGACAGCTCAGTAAGTATCTATCAATACTCCGGCCGATATCGGTGCCTGCCGTCCTGATCTACTCGTTCGGGATCCTCTGATAAAATCTACTGATCCTTCTCTTTCCACCGGCTGCTCCGGGATGTATTCCTGCTCTGCTTCCGTGCGCCTCTCACCTGCCGGCTGCTCTCTGTCAGAAGTCGGGGAACAGTACTTCTTCCCTTCATTGCATTCTTCTTATCCTATGTTTGCGCTAAACATGACCTTATTATAGCCAGTCTGCGTTTTTCTGTCAACACTTAAAATTTTGCTACTGGCAGGAGCCGCCTCCGGGTCTATTCTTCAGGCCATGGCAGATGGGATACCTCCAGCTTCTTATCACGAAGCATCAGTTCCTTGACAGCCTGATCCGCTGCTTTGCCGTGAAACAGCACTTCATTTACCTGCTCGATGATCGGCAGCTGTACCTCATATTTCTTCGACAGTTCCATGGCTGCTTTGGCAGAGTAAACGCCCTCTACTACCATCTGTACTTCCTTCATGGCCTCTTCGTAGGTCTTGCCCTGTCCGATCAGAATACCGGCTCTGCGGTTACGGGAATGCATGCTGGCACAAGTCACGATCAGATCTCCGATACCGGTCAGACCACAGAAAGTCTCAAAATTGCCGCCCATGGCAGTACCCAGTCTGGCGATCTCGGTAATACCTCTGGTGATCAGTGCTGCCTTGGTGTTATCTCCGTAGCCTAATCCGTCGGCGATACCTGCCGCCAGAGCAACTACATTTTTTAAAGCACCTCCCAGTTCGATACCTAATACATCGGGGCTGGTATAGACACGGAACACCTCATTCATAAACAGGTTCTGCACATATTCCGCACAGCTTTTACTCCTGGAGCCCGCTACGATTGTTGTGGGAATGCCACGGCTGACTTCCTCCGCATGGGTAGGTCCGGATAACACCGCTACCTGTGCCTGCGGGATCTCATCTTCGATGATCTGCGCCTGTGTCATCAGGGTATGCTCTTCTATGCCCTTGGATACACTGACAATTTTCTGTCCCTGCGCTACCAGGCTGCTGATCCTGTGCGCCGTGCTTCTGGTATAGGAACTTGCCACCGCCATGACCAACAGGTCTTTACCTTCGACGGCCTGTCTGTCATCTGTCGTGAAGATCATATCTTCGGGAAGTTTTACTCCCGGCAGCATCTTATGTTCATGATTCTCCTGAAGCATCTGAATCTCCGCAGGAACCGCAGACCATACAGTCACTTCATGTCCATTCTTATGTAATACCACTGACAGGCCGATGCCCCAGCTTCCGCCGCCCAAGATACATACCTTTGCCATAGCTTATTTATCCTCCCCGGGATTTACATTCTGTGCTTCTGCATTATTTGCTTCCACACTGTTTTTCTTAAACAGATATGTCTTTCTCTCATTACCGTGAATCAGACGCACAATATTCTGTCTGTGCTTCCAATATGCCATAATCGTCAGAAATGCAGTAATGGCATACATTTCATACAACTGCGGCTGCGGCATTGCGCCAAACAGTCCCGTCTGTCCGCAGACTACCATCTGGATCATAAATCCGGCATAGACTAACAGCGAACCTAAAGACACATAATGTGTCGTCAGGAAAGTGCCGAAGAACAATACCACACCCATTACAATAAAATACGGATGGAAGGACAGGATCAGTCCTGCCGTGGCAGCAATGCCTTTTCCTCCCTTAAATCCCATATAAAACGGGAAGTTGTGTCCGATGACGGCACCTGCGCCGGTATAGAGACATAACAGGTAAATATTTTCCGGATGTCCGGTACTGAATAAAGCTCTGGTGATACATACGGCAATGATACACTTTAAGCAGTCTCCTGCCAGCACGATCAGCCCTGCCTTTGTTCCCAGTACTCTCAACGCATTCGTCGTTCCGGCATTGCCGCTTCCGTACTTACGAATATCAATTCCTTTTGCTTTCCCATAAAAATATGCCGTCTGAAACAGTCCGAACACATAACCGATGAGTAAACAGATAACACGTTCCATTATTGATCTTTTTCCTTTCGTTCTCTGATGATGAACCGGAGGGGAGTTCCCTTGAAGCCAAAGGTCTCTCTGATCTGATTCTCAATATATCTGGTATAGGAGAAATGCATCAGCTCCTTATCATTTACAAAGATCACGAAGGTAGGAGGTTTTACCGCTACCTGGGTAATATAGTACAGGCGAAGTCTCTTACCCTTATCGGAAGGCGGCTGCTGCATAGCCACTGCCTCTGCCATGATCTCGTTCAGTACACCGGTTGCCACGCGCAGTGCGTGGTTCTCACTTACCATATCAATGGTCTCAAACAGCTTGGGAAGTCTCTGTCCTGTCTTCGCGGAGACAAACAAAAGCTCTGCATAAGGCATGAAGGATAAAGTATTACGTACTTTCTCAGTGAACTTGTAAATCGTCTTGTCATCTTTTTCAATGGCATCCCATTTGTTCACTACAATGATGGTCGCTTTGCCTCTCTCATGGGCGATACCGGCGATCTTCGCATCCTGCTCCGTAACGCCTTCTTCAGCGTCGATCATGAGTACTACGACCTCTGCACGCTCTACCGCACTGACGGTGCGGACGATCATGTAACGTTCCAGTTCTTCTTTGATCTTATTCTTACGGCGAAGTCCCGCGGTATCAATGAAGACGTATTCCTTGCCATTATAGGTGATCTCGGTATCCACCGCATCTCTGGTCGTACCGGCGATATCAGAGACGATCAGACGATTCTCTCCAAGCAGCTTGTTGATCAGGGAAGACTTGCCGACATTCGGCTTTCCGACGATTGCCACACGCGTGCGGTCATCCTCTTCTTCCTCTGCCTGCTCCTTATCAAAATATTCCGTTACAGCCTCCAGCATGTCACCAATTCCCAGACGGTTCACTGCGGAGATCGGATGGGGATCACCGATGCCCAGATTATAAAATTCATAGACATCCGCCATATACTTCTGGAAACTGTCCACTTTATTAACCACCAGTACGACAGGCTTATGGGATCTGCGCAGCATGTCCGCTACTTTGGAATCGGCGTCCACCAGTCCCTGTTTTACATCTACCAGGAAAATGATCACATCCGCTGTCTCCATGGCGATCTCTGCCTGTTCCCTCATCTGGGAAAGAATCACGTCCTTGCTGTCCGGCTCAATACCGCCTGTGTCGATCAGGGTAAATGTCATATCCAGCCAGTGGATATCCGCATAGATACGGTCTCTGGTAATACCGGGCGTATCTTTAACAATGGATATATTTTCGCCAGCCAGTGCATTGAACAGTGTAGACTTGCCGACGTTCGGACGTCCTACTACCGCAACAATAGGCTTGGTTTTTCTCTTTGCCATAATTTCCTCCGTTTCTCAATTACGATCTCACTTATTTTCGTTTATCTGATGTTACCGTTTGAAATCCTGATTTTATTCAGATGCCTCTTCTCCGAGCAGGGCATCCACAAGATCATATCCGCTTGATTTTACAATATTCACGGGCACTTGTAAAGCCCTCTCCACATCGGCCATGGTATAATCATCCAAGAACAGATCCGCTCCGCTCCTGAGTACATTCCGGGGAAGATACAACGCTTCTCCGAGATTTTTGCCCTGTAACTGTCTGACGATATCCTGTCCGGTCAAAAGTCCCGAAACTGTGATCATTTCACCGAAAAAATCATTGATGATCTCGTACACATGAACCTGCAGGCCGTGGTATTCCGCCATCAGTTCTTCCGCCATCTTCTTTAAATAAGGAAACGCCAGTCTTCCCGTAGCCAGAGAAATCTCTCTTTTATCTTCCCAGGATTGCTTTTTCCCAGCTGCCTTTTCTGCGGTACGTCTCTTCAGTCCGTCGTGGAATTCATCCAATAACAGACGGATCATTCCGACACCATTCTCCAGCTGCAGATATCCATCGTAGCGTTCCTCTTCCGGCACCTCTCTGCCCGCCAGAATATACCATTCATCGCTGGCCTGAATGAAATGTGTTCCGTATTTTTCCATGCAGATCTTCTGGTATTTTTCGATCAGGTCAATGACCTCGCCGGCATCCTGTGCGTTAAACGGTTCTAATGGATACAGCCCCTCACGGTATCTGGACAGGCCCACCGGCACCACGGAGACGCTTTCCACATTTGGCAGATACTCCATCAGCTTCCGGATGCTGTATTCCAGTTCTTTGCCGTCATTGACTCCCTTACAGAGCACGATCTGTCCGTTCATCCGGATTCCCGCCGCATTCAGCGTATCCACCTTTTTCAAGGCATCCCCCGCAAAACGGTTGTTCAGCATTTTGCAGCGCAGTTCCGGGTTCATAGTCTGGAACGAAATATTGATCGGAGATAAATGATATCTGCAGATCCTGTCAATATCATGATCCGACATATTAGTCAGTGTTACATAATTTCCCTGCAAAAAGGATAATCTGGAATCATCATCTTTAAAATAAAGAGTGTCACGCATGCCCTTCGGCATCTGATCGATAAAGCAGAAAATGCATTTGTTATGGCAATGACGGTATTCGTCCATCAGGCCGTTCTCAAATTCAATGCCCGGATCCTCGTCAAATTCTTTGTCGATCTCCAGAAGCCACTGCTCTCCGTCCTGCTTCTCCACCAGCATTTCAATATAGGTATCCTGGACCAGAAACTGATAATCAAAAATATCCTCGATCTCTGTGTTATCTATCGCCAGTATTTTATCTCCGGGAACAATTTCCAGTTCTTCCGCAATGCTGCCCGATTTTACTGTTTTTACAACATGTTCTTTTTTCTTCATTTTAATTCACCTGACCAACTTTCTCCTATCCATTGTACAAGAAATTCCTTGACGTGTCACTAGCATAATGATATAAATTAATTGTCGCTTTGACAAATTTCTACAAGATTACAATAATTACTATCTCGTCCAGGAGGGACATCATGCCTAATTTACACGAACTGGAAAATGCCATGCCCGTGGCACCTTTAAAGATCATCGCTCTGCCTTCCGCAGAAAAAATGGGACGCCGCATCAATGACTACATGGTAGAATTCCGTAAGAGTATCCATAATGAAAAAGTGAAAAACGATCCTGCCTTTCACGGCTATATCGAGAGCAACTATCTCGTAGACGTGGATGTGCCCCGTTTCGGAAGCGGTGAAGCCAAAGCACAGATCAGCGAGACCATCCGTGGCAAAGATCTGTTTATCCTTACCGATGTATGCAATCATAGTATTACTTACAATATGAACGGCTATACCAACCATATGTCTCCCGATGACCACTATCAGGATCTGAAACGTGTCATCGCTGCCTGCAACGGCAAGGCAAGACGTATCAATGTCATCATGCCTTTCCTTTATGAAGGCAGACAGCATCGCCGCAGCGGCAGAGAATCTCTGGACTGCGCTTATGCACTGGAAGAACTGCGGGATATGGGAATCGATAATTTCATCACCTTTGATGCCCATGATCCCAGAGTACAGAACTCCACTCCCCTGAACGGATTCGATAATTTTACCACACCTTATCAGTTCATTAAGTCCTTGTTAAATTCCGAGGACGATATGATCGTAGACAAAGATCATCTGTTAGTCATCAGCCCGGACGAAGGTGCTCTGGATCGTGCCATTTACTTTGCCAGTGTCCTGGGTGTTGATACCGGTATGTTCTACAAGAGACGTGACTACTCTACCATCGTCAACGGTAAGAACCCCATCGTTGCTCATGAATTCCTGGGTGACAATATTGAAGGTAAGGATATCATCATCATCGATGACATGATCTCCTCCGGTGGAAGTATGCTGGATACTGCAAAACAGTTAAAGGCCATGCATGCGAGACGCGTCTACATCTGCTGTACCTTTGGTCTGTTCACCGACGGCCTGAAGAATTTCGATGCTGCTTACGAACATGGTGATTTCGATAAGGTCATTACCACAAACCTTACCTATCTGCCTCCTGAAATTTACAACAGACCGTATTTCGTGGAAGCTGATATGAGCAAATTTATTGCTTCCCTGATCGACTTTATGAATCATGACGCTTCTCTGTCCAATGTCATGGCCACCACAGAGAAGATCCACGATATCGTAGAAGCTTATAATAACCGCAAGGAAATGAACGAGTTCCATTTTTAATTTCCGACAGATTTGACATGCGTAAGAAAACGCAGAAGCCATAATGGTTTCTGCGTTTTTTCTGTATTTACTATTACGGTATTTCTAAACCTCTTCCGCAGTACTCTCCTTTGTCTGTTCCGGTACGGTTTCCACCGGTATTTGATATTCCGGGAAATCCAATATAATCTTAAACAGATCACCGTCTAACTGAATCTGAAATTCTCCGTGCTGTGCCTTGGTCAGATTTTTCGCAATGTACAGCCCCAGGCCGCTGCCTTCGGTGGTTCTGGAAGCGTCTCCCCGGATAAATCTCTCTGACAATTCCTCTCCCTTCAGATTCATGGGCCGGTCGGAAATATTTTTCAGGGAAGCAACGACTCTGCCATTCTCTACCTTCATCTCCAGGTAGACTCTGGTTCCCTCCAGAGCATACTTGCAGATATTCTGGAACAGGTTTTCAATGATTCTCCACATTCTGCGGCTGTCCGCATAAATCATGCCGGCTACATCACTGCCGTCAAAAATGATCTGCAGCTTTTTCTCTTCCATTCTGTCGGAGAACTCACCTATAGCCTGATTGAGAAGCTCTGTGAAATTGATTCTTTCCAGGTTCAGAACAATATTTCCGGAAGAGATTTTAGATGCCTCCACAAGATCATCCGTAAGCTGCTTCAGTCTCTGTGATTTACTGTCCAATACCGCAATATAGCTTTTGGCGGGTTCTTCTGTGATCTTCAGCCGCTTCAGCAGATCCACGTAATTGATAATGGAAGTCAACGGTGTCTTAATATCATGCGACACATTTGTGATCAGATCCGATTTCATCTGTTCATCCTTCATGCTGGTGCTTACCGCCTTACGGATTCCCTCACCGATATTATTTACCGCATCCGCCATCTCCCGATTATCTCCGTGAAGAGCCTCCACGTCCAGTTTGTAATCTACTTCGCCATCCCGGATCCGGCGGATTCCCTCCACAATGTCAATCTGCTCTGCCTTCTGTTTAAAGCGCAGCACACCGACAATTCCGTCCAATACCACCGCAGCCACCGCCGGTACCAGCCACCATACACCGTTTTGCCGCAGAAGATATGCTCCCAGAATTCCTGCCAGATTGACCAGTAAAAATAAATTGTACGGAATCAGGGAACTGATGGCGGAATTCCGATGCGACACCACAAAATGTACCGCTTTTCCAAAGCTGCTCACAATCCAGTGCAGGAAGCTGTCTTTCCACATGTTATGGGATTTCACCCTGCGGATCAGACTATACCAGAACACATTGAAAACTGTGCTGACGCCGAAACCATAGCCGGCAAATACTGCATAAGCCGACAGTCTTGTCATTTCTCTTCCCTGTATTTCGGAGTGGCTTAAATATACACCGTTGGCAGTCTTCATCAGATAATCATATCCCAGTCTGCCGCCATATACGCAGATCACAAACGCAAGAATCATAAACTCTATCCAGATATGGTCGATACCGTTCAGGTAAAGTACCGGTTCCTCTTCCTCATCGAATGCCACTCCGGCCGTCACCGTAAGATAGATTCCGATAAGCAGCCACAGAACCACTAATATAATTCCGGTGCTGATCAGATACCATATATTCGGTACAATCCTTTGAAATACCACATTGGCATTATAAAAGGCATCTCCTTCTACAGGATAATTGGTATCTACAGCGATCCATATCTGCGTCATATCAGGGTGGGCATAATCATACTCCTTGAGATATTGATAAATCTGTCCTTCTGTCATTCCGGTATTGCTGGTAAATTCCAGGCTGTCCGGATAATAAATCAAATATCTTCTGTATTCAGAAAAATAATCTGTAATGTCATTATCCGAGCTGTCAACAATCTCCGATACATTGGTATAGGTTCTGGTGATTCCATCAATGTTCATCATTCGAACTGCATATTTCAGATTTCCGGCGTTTTCTTTATAAAGATCATTACAGTTCTGATACTGCTCATAGTTTGCAGCCAATGTATTCACAGTAAGGGCAAGGTTGTTCTGCAGTGCTGTATATTCTACCCAGTTATCTGCACAGGCTGTCAGCTGTTTTTCTCCGTCTACGGTAGCATATCTGCAGATCAGCATCGGAAAATACACCGTAAGCGTACCGTCATCTTCTCTTGACACCCGGATATCCTGTACACTTTCTTTCACAATATAAGTAAACGCCAGGTCTTCCAGCCGTTCTGTTCTCTGGCTCTCCGGGATTGCATCAATTGCCCGTGCTACCGCTTCCTTCTGTTCCTCTGTCTGTTCTCCTCCTGTTGCGAATACCAACTGTCCGTCTGTATCTATCCGATAATTGGAAGCAAGATCCACCGGTCCGAAATAATTCACGAAATCGGACATACTCATAATACGGTCTGTATATTCCACACCATATTTTCCCCATTTGATCAATTCCTCGAGTTCATACACGGCCGTTACCGGGCAATCCGCACCATCTTTTTTGCCGGAGGCGAATTCTGTAATATCAATATGTTTATGAGGATCAAAATTGCCATTGGTCTCCATCTGCCCTTTGATCACCATCAGCTGTACGATATCCGATACCGCTCCTTGAAACAGATCATGGAAAATAACAGAATCTTCAAACTCTGTCTCCGTGTCTAACGGCGACAATTCATATACCTTGGCGCCGTCTGCGGTGTCAACCGCAAGATAAGAGTTAAACAGAACCGCAGCAATGGCAAGCAGCAGCAATAATGCTGCCGTCTGTTGTACCAGTCCCAGGATCAGCCGCTTCAATGTAGGTTTTCTCATGCCTGCTCCTTATCAATCTTATATCCTACGCCCCACACCACCTTTAAATATCTCGGTTCCTTGGGATTGATTTCTATCTTTTCTCGAATATGACGAATATGTACAGCTACAGTATTATCTGCCCCTATGGCATCCTCATTCCAGATGCTCTCATAAATCTGGTTGATGGAAAACACCCGTCCCTGATTCTTCATGAGCAGTAATAAAATATTATACTCAATCGGCGTCATTTTTACCGGTTCATCATCTACGGTCACCTGTTTGGTATCGTCATTCAAAATCAGTCCGCCTACCTGATAAATGGATTTATTTTCTCCGGTAAGGCTTCCCAGGGATGTATAGCGGCGCAGATTTGATTTTACTCTGGCAACCAGTTCCAGAGGATTGAATGGTTTACAGATATAATCGTCCGCCCCGATATTCAGTCCCAGAATCTTATCCGTGTCCTCGGACTTCGCTGATAAAATAATAATAGGAATACTGCTGTATTCACGAATTTTCAGTGTTGCACGAATGCCGTCCAGCTTTGGCATCATAATATCCATGATCAATAAATGAATATCCTCTCTGTCCAGGATCTGAATTGCCTGTTCTCCATCATAGGCTTTAAATATTTTATAACCGTCCTGACTCAGATAGATCTCGATTGCATCCACAATTTCCTTATCATCATCACATACAAGTATATTTGCCATTATTTCCTCATTTCTGCGGCCTTACGCCACGCTTATGCGCCCATGCTCCATATTTATTAAACCATTATTTTTTTAAGGTTTCTTCTGTTTCTTTCTTAATATTTCTTAATTTCTCACGACGCAGCCGGCTTCCTTCAGCACTAAAAAAGCTGCCAGATTTCCTCTCTGTCCATGGCTTGCACGATGAGAAAATAAATACTCCGGATTGTGACAGGTACAAATATCTGTCACCGCAAGATGCTCCGGCAGGATTCCTGCCTTTAACAAAATACTCCGGTTTGCCTCCCACAGATCCAGCTGATATTTACCGGGCATCTTTCCTTTTTTCAGGACATTTTCCGGAAAATCTCCCCTGAACTGCTCTGCTACTTCCTCGCTGACTTCGTAGCAATCCACACAGATGGACGGGCCGATTGCCGCCACCAGATCCTCCGGCCTGCTTTGAAACTGTTCCTGCATGAACTGTACCATATGTTCTCCCATCCGGGATACTGTTCCTCTCCAACCGGAATGCGCCAGTCCAATTGCCTGATGTACCGGATCTACAAAATACAAAGGAACGCAATCTGCATAATAAGTAACCAATGCTATCCCCGGCTGATCTGTAGCCAGCCCATCTATCTCTTCATAAGCAGACGGTCTGGTAATTCCATTCCCAAGATCTGTCTCCGTGACCAGATGAATATTGGTAGTATGCGTCTGCCTGGAAGCTGCCATGTGGTCCGGTGCTACTCCCAGTACTTCTCCGATCCGTCTGTAATTTTCCATGACTGCCTCTGGATCATCTCCTCTGGAAAAGCTTAAATTCATCGTCGCACACACACCCTTGCTTGCACCTCCGGTGCGGGTGGTAAATAAGTGTCTCACCACACCGGTCTCTTCCAGTTTGGGAAAAACCAGATATTCCAGCGCTCCTGCCTGTCTCTGTTGTATGCTTTCTTCGTCCCCGTTATGATTTCTGATCAATGGATACATAGGAATAACCATGCCTTTCCCACAGTCTGCAATCATTTATGTGCAGCACGCAGCTGTGTGCTATCTTCCGGTACGATAATGATGGGAAAAAGCATTTGGGATCCAGGTGATCTCTTCTCCCTGAATAGCCACCACATCATAACGCACCCATGTATTATCATTATATTTATGCAGATACCGGTAATAATCTGCCACACTACAGATCATCTTCTGCTTTGCCGGGGTCACAGCCTCCGCCGCACTGCCCTTTTCTGTTCCGGAACGGTATTTTACTTCCACAAACACCAGATACTTTCCGTCTCTGGCGATGATATCGATTTCCCCGTTTCTTCCCCTCCGGAAATTTCTCTCTATTATTTTCATTCCCTGTTTTTCCAGATATTGTGCTGCTATCTGTTCATAGGCATTTCCCGTCTGTCTGGTATTCACCCTTTACGTTTTCCCCCGTCTGCCATACTTTCCTTTACCATCCGATGATCTACGGCATCTACGAATACCAGGATCTCCGCTACCACCTCATAGAGTTCCGGCGGGATCATTTCACCGATGTCCAGTCTGGAAAGAGTATCCGCCAGTTTATCATCCCGATGGATCGGTACGCTGCTTTCCTTCGCTTTTTCTATGATTTTTTCCGCCAGGATGCCTTTTCCGCTGGCTACGACTCTGGGCGCCTCATCCGACGGATCGTATTCTAAGGCTATGGCCTGTTTGAGCTTCTTTTTCTCGTCTTCCATACCGTTCCCTCTATGGCTCTTCTGAACATACACGATTTCTCATAGGAAGCATCCGTTGCCTGCAAGCAGTCACGGATGCTTTTCTCATCGACTTTACCGGAACATACACGATTTCTCCGTGCTGCGCACTCTCGAAATCGTGACAAACATTCGTATTCCGGACTATCGTCCTACATACTCATGTTTGTCTGCTCCTCTCATAGGAAGCATCCGTTGCCTGCAAGCAGTCACGGATGCTTTTCTCATCGACTTTACCGGAACATACACGATTTCTCCGTGCTGCGCACTCTCGAAATCGTGACAAACATTCGTATTCCGGACTATCGTCCTACATACTCATGTTTGTCTGCTCCTCTCATAGGAAGCATCCGTTGCCTGCAAGCAGTCACGGATGCTTTTCTCATCGAC
>ENA-ORNF01002839-ORNF01002839.1-human-gut-metagenome-genome-assembly--contig:-NODE-2839-length-12274-cov-3.645634_pt1 | contig 12274 bp, 10 predicted proteins | sample MGYA00242110_ERZ509012 | MGnify/ENA primary metagenome ERZ509012 (study PRJEB26280, sample SAMEA2338714) | human gut metagenome | biome: human gut; feature: human-associated habitat; material: faeces... | reverse complement strand
AAGAAAGACTAACCGATCTACATTATATTCAACGAAGGAATTGTGTCAAAAATGCACTAAACATGCACACAGATGACACACTTTCTTCGTTACAAAAACAAAGGAGTAATTGAAAAGAGTCTCACAAGTCTCATCAGTCTCACCCCCCTTTTTCATTTTCTGCATTTTTGTTCAGATAAAGATTTCTGCACTTATATATCTGAAATATAGCTTATTATATTTATATTCTCTTTTTTCTCTCTTCAATTTATTCCTTTTTTTATTAAAGTTTCGGACGCACTTCTTCTTTTGGAGTATGGTTATTCTGTTATATTGGGTAAGCATAATATGAAAAACGGGTAAGCACCGGAAGAAAAACGGATAGGCACCGGAGGAAGAACGGATAGGCACCGGTGAGTTAACGGATAACTACTCACTAAAAATGTCCGAAATAAAGAGAAAAAACGGTTTTTTATGCTTGAATTTGAATCTTAAAACAGGCTGTATATTGATGTATATCAATATATTATATGTATTTTTGGGGAAAAGCGTATTTTCAGAAATGGGGGTGAGACTGATGAAACTCTTGACACTCCTGTCCTTCATGGGATAGTCAGAAACACGAAATGACATAAAACAAAAACCTCAGAAATTAAATTCCTGAGGTTCTCTGTGGGCAGTGATGGATTCGAACCACCGAAGTCGAAAGACAGCAGATTTACAGTCTGCCCCATTTGGCCACTCTGGTATTTGCCCATTCGCTCTTAAGATTCTATCTCAATTCTCTTATTGAGTAGGTTTGTTTCTCAATTGCGATGCAAAGGTACGGCTTTTTTTTGAATATGCAAATTATGCAAGAACTTTTTTTCAAAAAATCTGCGTTTTTTGCAATTTCTCTTTAAAATCGAGCATTTTGATGGCAGTTATTGCACATTCATCTCCTTTATTACCTAATTTTCCACCGGCACGGTCTTCTGCTTGTTGCATAGTATTGGTAGTAATCAAACCATAGATTACAGGAATATCTCCTTCGGCATTCAGTTGGGCGATGCCTTGGGTAGTACCGGCACATACATAGTCAAAGTGTGGAGTGTCACCACGAACTACACATCCTATTGCAATCACTGCGTCTACTTTTCCGCTTTTTATCATTTGTGCGGAACCAAAAGTCAGTTCAAAACTTCCGGGTACAGTTTGTACCAAAATATTTTCATCTTTTGCACCATGTTTTTTCAAGGTGGTTACGGCGCCTTCCAATAAGGGACCGGTGATGTTACTGTTCCATTCGGATACTACGATACCGAAACGCATATTTTCTGCATTAGGAACTGAATTGAAATCGTAATCAGATAAGTTATGATACGCTGTTGCCATTATTTTTTGTTTTTTAGTGGGATTAATAAAAGAAAAAGGTTATCTGTACGTGGGTGCAGACAACCTCTTTATATAATTCAAGGTATATTTCTTTTCTTATTTGATAGAGGCACGCTCGATATATTTGTCGATGTCCATTGACTGATAAGAATTGAAGTATTTTTCTTTCACCAATGTATAAGCTTTAACAGCTTCACTGTTCTTACCCAGTTTCTCGAACAACTGACCTGCCTGAATCAAATAGATAGGGCTTAATGCCTGACTGTCTGCTTTGTCTGCTGCTTTCAGCAAAGTTCCGGCAGCTTTGTCCAATTGCCCCATCTCAGCGTAGCAGTTACCGATAGTTCCCAAAATAGCGGGGCTTACCAACTGATCTTTAGCGCTGAATTTATCTAAATACTTCACTGCGTCTTCATATTTGCCTAACTGTGCGTAGCAGATACCTGCATAAGCATTTGCTAAATTACCGGCAGCTGTTCCGCTGAATTCATCTGCTACTTTCAAGAAACCTTTGTAACCAATGCTGTCGCCGTTCAATGCTGTTTCAAAGTTATCGGCTCCGAAATATTGTTCTCCTTTGAACAAAGCTTCTGATGCTTTCATTTCATTGGGTTCAGAAATAAAATGCTTATATCCCATGAAACCTGCAATGATAATCACAACTGCTGCAATAGTTCCAAGGATTTTTCCTTTGTACTTGATAAGGAATGCTTCTGAAGTACTCAGTGCTTCTTCCATATCCAATGGGTCCTGAGTGTGTTTTTGTTCTGCCATTTTTATATTTACTTTTTTATTATTTTGCGAATCTACTTTTTCGGTCAGCAAAAGTAGTTCATTTCTATGTATTAATGAAATTTACGGGCATATTTTTTTAGTTTTTCCCGTTTTTATCTCTAATTTTGTATCCTCAATTAAACAGAAGTTCTATGATACTGAAACGCATCTCGATATTGAATTATAAAAACCTGGAGCAGGCAGAACTGGAATTCTCGCCAAAGATGAATTGTTTTATCGGACAGAACGGCATGGGGAAGACGAACCTGCTGGATGCGGTTTATTATCTTTCATTCTGTAAAAGTGCCACTAATCCCATAGACTCGCAGAATATCCGTCACGAGGGCGATTTTTTTGTGATTCAGGGTTTCTATGAAACGAATCAAGGAGATCCTGAAGAGGTATATTGCGGCTTGAAGCGTCGTCAGAAAAAACAGTTTAAGCGGAATAAAAAGGAATACAGCCGTTTATCAGATCATATCGGTTTTATTCCTCTCGTAATGGTTTCTCCTGCTGATGCGGAACTGATTGCGGGAGGTAGTGACGAGCGCCGCCGTTTTATGGATGTGGTGATATCTCAATATGATAAGGAATACTTGGATGCACTGATACGTTATAATAAAGCGCTGACACAGCGTAACGCCTTATTGAAGTCGGAGCAGGAACCTGATGAGGAATTGATGTTGGTATGGGAGGAGATGATGGCATTTGCAGGCGAGGTTGTTTTTAGAAAACGTAGTGAGTTTATAGCCGAATTTATTCCTACTTTTCAATCTTTCTACTCTTATATTTCGCAAGATAAGGAGAAAGTGAATCTGGCGTATGAATCTCATGCTATGAATGGGAATTTGCTGGATATAATAAAAGAGAGCCGCAAACGTGACCGTATAATGGGGTATTCGCTGAGAGGAATTCATAAAGATGACTTGGTGATGCAGTTGGGTGATTTCCCTATAAAGAGGGAAGGTTCACAAGGGCAGAATAAAACTTATCTGATCGCTTTGAAACTGGCTCAGTTTGATTTTTTGAAGAAAACGGGGAGCAATAGCACTCCTTTGTTGTTGCTGGATGATATTTTTGATAAGTTGGATGCTTCCCGTGTGGAACAGATTGTGAAACTAGTGGCCGGGGATAGTTTCGGACAGATTTTCATTACGGATACCAATAGGGATCATCTGGATAAAATATTGAAAAAGATTGAAAGGGAATACAGAGTCTTTTCTGTAGAAGATGGCTGTGTGACTGAAAGAAAGGAAGTGGCTGAATGAGACGTAATGATGCGGAACAAATAGGGGAGATGATTCGGAAATTCTTCCGGCAGAATGCTTTGGAGGCACCACTGAATGAGTATCGTCTGATACAAGCATGGAAAGATGTTGTGGGGTCTGCCATTACCAAATATACTAGTAATCTTTATATCAAGAATCAAATACTTTATGTGCATATCACTTCGTCCGTGCTCCGTCAGGAGTTGATGATGGGACGTGATTTATTGGTGAAGAATCTGAATAAGCAGGTAGGGGCACAAGTGATAGTCAATATTATTTTTCGTTAACTAGGCGGTCTTCTGTATGTTCTTTTGGTTATCTCCGAAGGTTCCTGTAAAACTTCCTGCCAGGTGCGGATTTTTACGGATTTTCCTTCATCTTTTTCGTAAAGTCCACACTTGACTTGAAAGAAGTGTGATGTAAGAGTGGCTTATGGGGCAGTTCTTATCACGATAGATTCTATTTCAGTATTCCATTCTCAGTCCAGACTTCATCCATTCTCCGGTCGAAAGGTTCGACAGGCAGCTTTTCGCTTACTTGGAAGTTATAACATATACCTATATTATAGGAATGAAGAAGAGGCAGTAATTTGTCATAATATCCTTTTCCTCTTCCCAATCGGTTGCCTTGGGCATCAAAAGAAACACCCGGTATAATGGCGAGGTCTATCTTCTCATACGCTGTAAATGCTTCTCCCGTCGGTTCCTCTATGTGATAAGCCTCGCCGTTTTTCAGGTTTTGTCTACCTGCATAAATACGGAGTTCCAATTCGTCTCCTTTGACTACCGGCAGCAAAATTGTTTTCTGCCGGTGCCATTTCTCAACGAAGTCATGTGTCTGTACTTCATCACCCAATGAATAATAGAGCAAAACGGTACGGGCCGATGCAAATTTGGGATGCTGTTCCAGTTTCTCAAGCAAAGCAGCGGACTTTGTCATTAATTCGGTGATGTCGTGACGGCGTTTTTCTTGCGCTATCTGCTTGCGCAGTTGTTTTTTTAGTTCCTTCATCGCTTACTTTCGGTTCTATGGGTTCGGGAGCTTTGGGAAATGATTCACCTTTATCCAATACTTCCAATGCTTTGAGGACAGTTTTGTCGCTCTTGTTTAAGTATTCTATATAAGCTTCCATGCCCAGCATATTATAAATGATGTTTCCATATAAATTTGTTTCAAATAGTTTCTGTGATTTGTACATCAATATGTTGCGACGTTTTAACCCTTTGCTTTCAGCGAAACGGGCGAATTGTTCCAAAATGTTCTGATGTTTCAAATATTGCAACAGGCTTTCTTCTGTTTCATATTTTTGCATTTCGGCACGGTGGTTGTCCGTATACTGGAAAGCAAACTGGATGGTTAGTCCGCGGTTAACGGACATACGATAATAGGAAGTCACACCGGTAGTATCCTGCGGTACAAAGATATCGGGCATAATACCTCCACCTCCATATACAGGACGGCCTAAAGAAGTTTCAAAGATTTGGCTTTGATCCTGTTTGATACTGTCCTGTGAGAAAAATTCTCCGTGTTCGTAACGGGTCAGGATATCCATTTCATAATTTGCGTCATTACCTTTTACATACGGTTTCTGTATGCAGCGTCCTGACGGAGTATAGTAACGGGCAATTGTCAGACGGATGGCTGAACCATCGCTGAAGTCGATAGGCTGTTGTACTAGCCCTTTTCCGAAAGAGCGGCGCCCGATGATTGTCCCTCGGTCATTGTCCTGGATAGCTCCGGCAAAAATTTCGCTGGCAGAAGCCGATCCTTCGTCCATCAATACGACAATAGGCATTTTCTGGCTACTTCCGGTTCCGTTGGATGTATAGTTCTCACGTGGAGACTTACGTCCCTGTGTATAAACGATGAGTCTGTTTTTGGGTAAGAATTCGTTTACCATCTGGATTGCTGCACCCATATATCCGCCGGTATTACCGCGTAAGTCGATTACCACTCCTTCGCAGTTTGCCTGATTTAGCTTGGCTAATGAAATCAATAATTCGGGATAAGTTGTTTCACCAAACTTGTTTACTTTTATGTAACCGAATTTGTCATTCAACATATAGGCGGCATCTACACTCTTTACCGGTATGTCACCACGAACAATGGTGAAGTGTAAAGTTTCTTTTTCTCCCGGACGAAAAACGCCAAGTTTTACCTCACTGCCTTTGGGACCTTTCAGTCTTTTCATGGATTCATAGTTGGTGACAATTTTTCCTACAAAGGCACTGTCATCAACTTCTATAATGCGGTCTCCTGCCATTAGGCCCACTTTTTCTGATGGTCCGCCTTGGATGACACTGTTTACATGGATGGTATCTTGCTGGATGGTAAACTGGATACCGATTCCGCTGAAACTTCCTTTTAAATCAGAATTTACAGCTTCCAGGTCTTTTGCCGGAATATAAGAAGAGTGAGGGTCCAGCTCGCCTAGAATTTGCGGCATAGCATCTTCCACCAGTTCACCCATGTTTACTGTATCTACATATTGGTCGTCAATGATACGCAATAATGCATTCAGTTTGTTGGATGAAGTATTAATGATACCTAATTTGTTTCCTGAAAAGTGGTTGGCGTAAAAAGTTCCAATCAATATTCCGGCTACGATGCTTACCGCAACGATTACCGGCATAAAACGGGATGTTCGATGTTTGCTCATATCTTTATTTGCTATTATTCATTGGGATTGATATAGATTACTTCAATATTTGCGCGTTTCAATAAATCAAGCCCGTCTTCCAAACGGTATTTTTCTGAGTAAACTACACGTTTGATTCCTGCTTGGATGATGAGTTTGGCACATTCTATGCAAGGAGATGCGGTGACGTACATGGTTGCTCCGTCACTGCTGTTGTTGCTTCGTGCTATTTTGGTGATAGCATTCGCTTCGGCGTGTAGCACGTAAGGCTTGGTGACTCCGTTGTCATCTTCGCATACATTTTCGAATCCTGCAGGAGTTCCATTATATCCGTCGGAGATGATCATCTTGTCTTTTACGATTAATGCTCCTACCTGACGGCGTTCACAGTATGAATTTTCCGCCCAAATACTAGCCATGCGGATGTATCGTTTGTCGAGTTTGAGTTGTTTTTCTTCTTTCGTTTCCATTATTTCAGTCTTGCTTATTATGTGCAAATTGAATATAAGTTTTTTTCCCTTCGGGAGCTAGCAATAAAACATTGCTGTCACCTTGATAAAATATTGCATTATTCAATGCTTCTATGAACTCGTTATTATAGCTTGTTGAAGATGGAGTCTTGGTAAAATTTATGTTTACTGTCCGGTCTTTTCCATCCGCTTGCCATGTGCCTTCAATGGTTCCGTTTTGTATGCTTCCTGTAAAAGTGCCATCCGCTTTGAAAGTAATGTTGAAACCATGAATGATATCCAAGGCTTTTCTTCCTTCGGCTGCGATAGTCTTATCCGGGTTGTGTGCCATTGCATTGTATTTGGGCTCTCCGTTCCGTTTGTCCCAATTGGCTTTACCATAGAAATCCACTACATGCCATGTGCCGCTTGCAAAGATTTCCTCTACATCGTCTTCATTGTTGCAACTCCATAAGAAGGGGAGTAGCATCAGTATATAAAGAATAGACTTTAGTTTCATATTGTTTGGTTTTTTAGTTGATGATTCCATTTCTTTTCAGCAAGGCATGGATACTGGGTTCTTGTCCACGGAAGCGTTTGTAAAGGGCCATCGGATGTTCCGTTCCTCCTTTCGAGAGAATATTCTCCCGGAAAGAAGCAGCGACTTCCTGGTTGAAGATTCCTTTTTCCTTGAATAAGGAGAAGGCATCCGCATCCAGTACTTCCGCCCATTTATAACTGTAGTATCCGGCAGAATATCCCCCCGCCATAATATGTGAGAACTGTACGGACATGCAGGTGTCTTCTACTCCGGGCAGTACTTGCGCTTTTTTCCATGCTTCTTTTTCATAAGCGCGGACATCTCCGTCAAATGTTTCCTGGCGGGTGTACCATGCCATATCCAGTAAGCCGAAACTTATTTGACGTAGGCAGGCGTAGGCCACATTAAAATTGGATGCATCTACAATTTTTTGAATCAGTTCGGCAGGAATGGGTTCTCCCGTCTGATAATGTCTGGCGAATGTATTGAGAAATTCTTTTTCTGTGGCGAAATTTTCCATAATTTGTGATGGAAGCTCCACAAAATCCCAGTATACGCTGGTACCACTCATGGTTGAATAAGTGGTATTGGCAAACATTCCGTGCAAGGCGTGTCCGAATTCGTGTAAAAAAGTATTTACTTCCGAGAAAGTCAACAATGCCGGTTTTCCAGCTGATGGCTTGGTGAAGTTCATGGTAACGGATACGTGGGGGCGGCTGTTGACTCCGTTTTCTATCCACTGTTCCTTATAGCTGGTCATCCATGCACCTGAACGTTTTCCGGCACGGGGGTGGAAATCTGTATAAAGTACAGCCAGGAAACTTCCGTCTTTGTCGAATACTTCATAAGCTTTTACATCGGGATGATAGACCGGAATTTCTTTATTTTCTTTAAATGTGATGCCATACAGACGGGTAGCCAGACCGAATACGCCTTTCTCTACTTGGCTAAGCTCAAAATAAGGACGCAACTCTTCTTCATTCAGATTGAATTTCTTATTTTTCAGTTTTTCTGAATAATAGGCCCAATCCCATGGCATCAGCTGGAAATCATTGCCTTCCATTTCGCGTGCCAATGCTTCTACTTCTGCTACTTCCTTTAGGGCGGCAGGGGTGTAGGCTTCCAATAATTGGTTGAGCAATTTGTATACGGCATCACTTGTTTCGGCCATGCGCTTTTTCAGTTTATACTCGGCAAAAGTGGAGAAGCCTAGTAAATGAGCCAGTTCCATGCGAATGTTTACCAATTGCTTGATGATGTCCACATTGTTGTAGTCGTTATTGTGTGTACATTGGGTATTATAAGCCATATAGACTTCTCTGCGCAGTGAACGGTCGTCACAATATTTCATGAAAGGAACAAAACTGGGAGCATCCAATGTAATGATGCTGCCTTCTTTTCCCTTGTCCTTTGCTGTTTGAGCATAACTTTCCAATGAACTTTCGGGTAATCCTTCCAATTGTTTTTTCGTCAATGCCAATTCGTAGTTATTCGTTTCTTTCAACAGATTCTGAGAAAAACGTAAGGTTAATATGCTTAATTCAGTATTCAGTTGGCGGAACTTTTCTTTTGCCTCACCGGTCAGATTGGCACCGCTTCTTACAAAACTGTCGTATGTTTTTTGCAGCAGTTGGGCGTCTTCACCTTTCAGTTGCAACTGGTCTTTCTGCTCGTATACAGCTTTTATGCGGGCAAACAGTTTTTCATTCAAACTGATGTTGTTGCTGTGTTCAGACAGTAAGGGCATCATTTTTTCTGCCAATTCCTGCATCTCGTCACTAGTCTCGGCACTCATCAAATTGCCGAAAACAGTAGTTACGCGGTCTAGCAACGCACCCGAATTTTCCAGAGCAACAATGGTGTTTTGGAAAGTCGGTGCTTCGGGATTATTGACAATTGCATCAATTTCCTCATTTTGTTCTTTCATTCCTTCCAACAAGGCAGGTTCATAATGTTCTATCTTGATAAGATGGAACGGAGCCGTGTCATGAGGAGTGTTATAGGGTTTTAAAAATGGATTTTTATTTTCAGTCATGGCACTATTTTATTTGACTTACAAATTTGCTAAAAAAAAGTATCACTATCCTCATTCTATTTACTTATTTAACAAAGTATATTAAATAGTTAGGTTAAAAATAAAAAAGCACAAGCAGAAATGCCTGTGCTTTTCATCTTTATGAGGTTTTACCTGATTATTTATTCTTTTCGGTCAGTTTTTCCAATGCCGGAATGGAGATTGCTTTTCTGCTAAGTTGTACCAATCCCTGTTCCTGTAAATCATTCAGCACTTTTGACACATTGATTCGTGTCTCATCAATCAAACTCGCCAAATCTTCCATTTTGATTTTAAGAATTTTTTTCCCTTCGGGCTTCATGGAACGCAGTACTAAAAAATTCAGTATTTTTTCTTCTGTATTACCTATGTGGCTGTTCCATAATTTTTCGTATGCCACTTGTGCCCTATTACTCAGAATATTTAAATAATTAAGGCGGAAGATTTCGTAGTTGTTCAGTTCATTTAATACAAATAACTTATCTATGGTAACTATGTTAATATTTGTACGTGCTTTGTAAGTCGCTGTATAGTTGGTCTGCATGCCGAATAATGAATAGGGCTCTATAACGAAAGGACTTCCAAAAGTTTCAAATAAGGAGTATGAATGTTGGTTATCGGTTGCTTGGGAGGTTATCTCCCCATTTAAGAGAAAGATTAATTGAGTGCAAGGTGCTCCTTGTTCCACAATGATATCATCGGCGTTGTATTTACGAAAATGTAGCTTTACCTTACCTATGATATTGGTGAAGTCATTTTTACATAATCCCTGGAAGAGAGGAAGTTGTAAAAGTGTATCATACATTGTTATTTCCATAAGTTCTAATGTTCGTTAAGTTATAGTTTAACACACAAAGGTAACGATAAAACGAGATTTATTATTTATAGGTGGGAGAACTTTTATTTTTTTTATTGTTTCTTACCGTCTCCTAATGTTTAAAAGCAGAATACTTGCGGGCTGTATAAAAAATAAATATATTTGCATTCAAAAAAGGAGGAGTTTATGTTTGGATCATTTGATTTTCAAGAATTTTTAAGTGCGTTTATCGTACTTTTTGCTGTCATTGATATTATCGGATCTATTCCTATTATATTGAACCTTAAGCAGAAAGGGAGAAATGTCAATGCTAATAAAGCTACCGGCATTTCTTTTGCTTTATTGATAGGTTTCTTTTATGCAGGAGATATGATGCTGAAGTTATTTCAGGTAGATATCGCTTCGTTTGCCGTGGCGGGGGCTTTTGTTATTTTTCTCATGTCTTTGGAAATGATTTTGGATATCGAAATATTCAAGAATCAAGGTCCTATCAAGGAAGCGACTTTAGTCCCCTTGGTCTTTCCGTTATTGGCAGGTGCGGGGGCGTTTACTACGTTACTTTCCCTTCGTTCGGAGTATGCTCCTGTAAATATTGTTGTAGCCTTGATATTGAATATGGTTTGGGTTTATGTGGTGTTGAAGTTGACAGATCGTATCGAACGTTTCTTGGGTAAAGGTGGAATTTATGTTATTCGTAAGTTTTTCGGAATCATTTTGTTAGCAATATCAGCGCGTTTATTTACGGCTAATCTGACTTTGTTGATAGAACAGTTTCAGAAAGCTCAGTAATATGCTGTTTCTTTGCAGATAATAATGTCGGAACTCACCATAGATATTTTATTGGAAACCAACTGCTTTGTGTTAAATTGATATTAATCTGTGGTGAGTTCCGGTATCATTCCATTTGAATGATAGTTGTTCGATGTTTTGATGCGCCTCTTTGATGTCTATTTCTCGCTGGCGATAAATTTCTTCATCCCATTTGTAAAATAAGTTTCATATTTATCCCCTTCGCCCGAGCAGATAAAATAGGCATCCAGTTCAGGATGTGCTTCACAAAAAGCTTTGGCTGAGTCCAGTCCCATCACCATGAAAGCAGTAGCGTATGCATCGGCACTGGCGCAATCTTTTGCAATGACAGTGGATGACAGGATGCTATGTTGTACTGGGTATCCGGTGCGTGGGTCTATGGTATGTGCATATTTCTTTCCACCTTTGTAATAGAAATTACGATAATTTCCTGATGTCGCCATACCTACGTCACTAATGGCAAGTACAGTCTGTAACTCCTGGTTTACTGACAAGGAGTCATCTACAGGTTTGTTTATGCCGATACGCCAAGCGTTCATTTTGGAATTTTTGCCTCTTACCACTACTTCACCACCGATGTCTACCATGTAGTTTTTTATCCCTTTACGTTCTAATAGCCTTGCTACTGCATCTACTCCGAATCCCTTGGCGATAGCGCTGCAATCCAGCATTATACGAGGGTCTTTTTTTATTATCCGGTTGTTCTGTAAGTCTATTTTTTGATATCCTATCATTGGGCGTAAGCTGTCCACTATCAGTGAATCCACTCCTGTAGATTTTTTGAATCCAAATCCCCATGCATTTACCAAAGGTGCGACGGTGATATCAAAGGCTCCATGGGTTTCATCGGATATTTTTTTTGCGAGATGGAATACATGTACGAAAAAACTGTCAACTTCTGTCTTTTCATTGTGGTTTACGCGGGTGATTACAGAATTCGGATTGAAAGGAGAGAGGGAGTTGTCCACTTTCTTCAGTTCAGTTTCTATTTCTTCTTTCAGATTATCTTCGGACTGGTAGGTGATTTTGTATACAGTACCGAATACAAAGCCTTCATCCGTACGGAAAGGGGCTTGCTTTTTTAGAATAATAATTGTTCCTATTATCAGAATTGCTAGAAACGGCAATTGCCATGCTAATTTTTTTTTATTCATACCTGTATTTTAGTTAAGAAAGAAATAAATGTTCTATTAAGATTTTAACACCGATAATAATCAGAACCAAACCTCCCCATAATTCCATGCGCAGGTTGAAACGCTTGCCGCAAAATACACCTATCAGACTTCCTAATGTTGAGATAACAAAAGAGGTAAAGCCGATGATGACAATGGGAGAAAGAATGGAAGTGAAAGAGTTCATTCCTACAAAAGCAAATGATATACCGATGGCCAACGCATCAATGCTGGTTGCTATAGCCAGCGTAACAACCACTTTTAATTTAGTGGGGTCGAAGCAGCATTTGTCTTCATTGCTGAAACTCTCTTTAATCATACGCCCTCCCAGGAATGCCAATAACCCAAAAGCGATCCAATGGTCATAATCCTCTATCAGGTGACTGAATCGGCTGGGGG
>ENA-ORNF01002836-ORNF01002836.1-human-gut-metagenome-genome-assembly--contig:-NODE-2836-length-12277-cov-5.690149_pt1 | contig 12277 bp, 8 predicted proteins | sample MGYA00242110_ERZ509012 | MGnify/ENA primary metagenome ERZ509012 (study PRJEB26280, sample SAMEA2338714) | human gut metagenome | biome: human gut; feature: human-associated habitat; material: faeces... | reverse complement strand
AGCAGTATCTGGACACCTGCCGCAACCAGCAGCAACAGGAGGCAGCGAAAATGGAAGAACAGGACAACATCATTGAACTGATTGACGACGAGACGGGCGCGCCGATTCGCTTCCAGCATCTGGCGACGATTGAGCACGAGGGCGAACTGTACATTGCGCTCTCCGAGGCGGATGCGCCGGAGGACGGGCAGTGCGAGGTGTTCATCATGCAGGTGGCGCAGGAAGAAGACGGCACGGAAAGCTATATTCAGGTGGAAGATGAGGCCGTTCAGCAGGCGGTGTTCGACAAGTTTCTCCAGCTGGTGAACGAGGGCAGCGGCGATGACGAATAACGACGAGGGCAGCAAACTGGAAGAAATGGGCGAACCGCTGATTGAACTGACCGCCCCTGACGGCACGGTGATGCGCTTCCGCTTCGGCGCGGTGATTCCGCTGGACGACATCGAATATGCCGTGCTGCTGGAGATGGAGGACAACCCCGACGGCGAGGAGCAGGTGCTGGTGACGCGCATTGAGCCGACGGACGACGGCGGCATGACGTTCGTGGTCGAGGAGAATCCGCAGAAGGTGGAGCAGGTGTTTGGCAGCTACGTCAACCTGCGCACGCAGGAGGGCTTGACGGGGCTGACGGACGCGGAGGGGTAATACTATTTCCAGATTCACCTGCGCCATCTGCTTGCGCCTTTTCCATTCTGGCGTCCGTTCATTCCACTTAGCGTAGCGCTGCTACGCTGCGTTTCATTCACGTTAGCCAGAATGAAAAATTCGCGGCGCATCTTGGCGCATTCTTATCTGGAAATAGTATAACACTGCGCGAAAGGAGGGCATCCGCCCATGAAAAAAGGGAAAAAGCGACTGCTTCTGGGATGGATTTGCCTGCTTCTTTCGTTATGTATGGTGACGGTCGCATCCGCCGAAACGGACGGCACGCCGATTCAGCCCTGCCATCAGGTGACGATGACCGAGCAGAAATCCACCGCGCAAAGCGGCGCGTCCATCAGCGTGTGGCACATCACAACCGCGCTGGGCACGGTGGATGCCGAGCTGAACGCGCTGGCGGATGACTACGCGGCGGAACTGTCGCCCCTGCTCCAAAAGCCGGGCAGGGAGCGCACGCAGAACAGCGCGCTCACCGTGCGCATCCTCCACAGCCGGACGGGAATGAGCTGGATGAGCTTCATGGTGCAGGCGCGGCAGGAGTACCATCGGCAGATTCAGCAGGTGCGGTTCACCACGCGCACCTACGATATGCTGACCGGGCAGCGAATCACCCTTGCCGACATTTTCCCGGCGGATTCGCCCGCGTGGACGCTGATTTCGCAGACCGTGCGCGACGCGGCAAACGCCTATTATTCGGACGAAACGCCCGATTTTATCAAAGACGTAAAAGTTATCAAAGAAATTATCAGCATAGACTGATCGAAAAGGAGTAATAATTATGGCAAAATTCAACGGATACGGCGGCGGACACGGCGGCGGCGCAAATATGCAACAACTTATGAAACAGGCGCAAAAAATGCAAGCGGATTTGCAGCGGCAGACGGATAACGCGAGCCTGTACCGCTTCTGCGCGCTGACGTATGACGACGGCCCGAACCAGTGGATTACGCCGCATGTGCTGGATGCGCTGATGCAAACCGGCGTGCGCGCGACGTTTTTCCTCGTCGGCAGCCGCGTGAAGGACTTTCCGTATCTGGCGCGGCAGGAGCATGACGAGGGGCACGCGATTGCGACGCACTTCTACGAGCACCTGTACGCGAATCAGGAGCAGGGCGGCAAGTTCCGCGCCATGTACGACAAGGTCAACCGCGCGCATATCGCCGCCATCGGCATTGCCCCGGCGTACGCCCGCGCGCCGGGTGGACAGTGGCAGCGCATGGGCAGCTACGGCGTCGGCTGGCCGCTGATTCAGTGGACGGCGGAAGCGCAGGACTGGAGCGGCGGCGATCAGGGCCCCGATGCCTACCGCACCGCCAACACCATAGCCGCCAGCACCAAGGACGGCGGCATCATCCTCATGCACGACATGAAAATCAACTCCGCCAAGGCGACGGAGATGTTCATCCCGAAGCTGGAGGAGCGCGGCTTCATGCTGCTGACGGTGGACGAGCTGTTTGCCAAGGACGGCGTGACGCTGGAAGCGAATCAGGCGTACTGGCGCTGCCTGGATGGGGTCACGACGCAGTATTGATGCGCGTTTGTCCCTTTTTTCGCACGAAAATGCGCGAAATTTGCAGTTTCTACGGGAAAAATCCCCCGCATCCCATTGGAAAGGAGCATTCCGATGATGAAGAAGTACATTGCCTGCCTGCTTGCCGCTATCCTTCTGCTGACGATGCTGCCCGCATCCGCATCGGCGGAGGGCGGAATGCAGGCGTGCCACCGCGTGACGGCGAAGTATACCGATTCCAAGCAGAGCAACAAGAGCGGCATCCGGCTGTGGTCGGTCAAAACCGCATTGACGAGCGTCGATGACGAAATCAATGGGCTGGCGCAGGCGTACGCGGACAAAATCGCCCCGACGCTCCAAGCAGGGAAAGCGAACGGCGATAAGAATAGCCGGCTGGATGTTGAAATCCGCCATAGCAAAACGGGGCTGACGTGGATGAGCTTCCTCGTGCAGGCGCGCACGACCTACCACCGCGACCTGATTGCGCAGGAGTTCACCAGCCGCACGTTCGACATGACGACCGGCGAAAGAATCCTGCTGACGGATATTTTCCCCGAAGGCAGCGAGGGCTGGACGATTCTGCGTGAGAAGCTCAAAGCCCAAATCAACTACTATTTCCCGAAGGAAACGCCTGACCCGGCTGCCGTTGCGCAGGTGCTGTCGGACGAGGGACTGCGGAATCTCGACTTCACGCTGCACGGCATGTCGCTGGTCATTCACCTCTCGGCGGACGCGTTCTATCCGGAGCATCACACGCTGATTGAGACGACGCTGTTCTACCCTGACATCCGAGAGTACATGACCGAAAAGGCGCAAATCGAGACGGACAATCTTTCCTATTATAAGACCGTCGCGCTGACGTTTGACGACGGCCCGACGCGCACCAACTCCACCAAAGTCCTCAACAGCCTGATGGAGGTCGGCGCGCCCGCCACTTTCTTCATGATTGGCAAAAACATGAAGCCCTACGCCGATTTGGTGCAGCGCGCGCACGACGAGGGTCACGCCGTCGCCAGCCACAACTGGACGCACGGCGACGCGCGGAAAATCAGCGCCGCTACCCTCCGCGCCATGCCGGAGAAGGTAAACAATGCGCTGATTTCCATCATCGGCATCCCGACGCGCTATGACCGCGTGCCCTACGGCGTGTATCCGGCGATGATCAAGGCGAAAGTCGGCTGGGCGTACATCCAGTGGTCGGTGGATACCTACGACTGGCGCGGGCGCAGTACGTCGCTGATTATGAGCAAGACCAAGAAGCAGTTCACCGACGGCGATATTGTGCTGATGCACGACATCAAGGACAACACGCCAAACACCGCGAAAGTGATGGCGGAATGGCTCTACGAGCAGGGGTACATTCTGCTGACGGTGGATGAGCTGTTCGCCAAGGACGGCGTGACGCTGGAGCCGGACACGGTGTATTTCCGCTGCGACGACGGCGTGACGACGATTAAGAAGTAACGGGGGTGCAAGGGATGAAGCGAATCGCCGCGTTGTTGACGGCGCTGTGCCTTCTGCTGGCGCAGGCGCTGGCAGAAACGACCATCGACCCGAAGGAAGCGCGCAACATCCCCCTGACGGAAGCGGGGGAGAATGAAACGCCCGACGGCATCAGCCCGACGACCGGGCGGACGCTGAGCAAGCTCTATGTGCCGGAGGGGTACGCGGGGCTGGCGGCGACGGGGCGCTATCTGCCCATGCTGGTGCAAATCGGCAATGACGGCGGCGGCGTGGGCAACCGCGCGCCGTGGGGCGTGGCGTATGCGGATATCCTCTACGAAACGCCGCTGACAAGGAGCCACGAAACGCGCATTACTGCCGTTTTTTCCGATATGATCCCGGATTCGGTCGGCTTCGTGCGCTCGGCGCGCATTGGGCATGTGTGGCTGAGCGAGGAGTGGGGCGGCGGCTTCCTGTTCTACGGTCAGCAGGAGGTGGAAGGGAGCGACGTGAAGGCGGAAATCAAGCGGCTCGGCGCGGACCTGAGGAGCGTTATCTTCAGCGGCATTACGGGCGGCACGAACTTCAAGCGCTACTTTACCAGCCGCGCGGGCGCGAAATCCCCTTATGATGTGGATGCAAACGTCGCCGCGATGAGCCGCCTTGTGCCGGAAGACCACGTCGCGCCGAACCACGCCTTCCGCTTCACCGACGATGCGCCCGATGGCGACAGCGCCACCCGCGTCTACATCAAATGGGGGGACAGCGCGAAGCTCTACAACTCGCGCCTTGTCTACCGCAAGGAGTGGAACGGCTACCTGCGCTACATGGGCACGAGCAAGACGAACTGGTACGCCGACCGTGATTCGGACGACAGCGCCGTTGCCTTCCAGAACGTGATTGTGCAGTTCACGCGCGTGAACTACAACCACAACAACAAGAATGAGCCGATTATGTACGTCATCGGCGAAAACGGCGAAACGGCGGAGGGCAATGCGGATTTCTTCCTGGGCGGCAAGCATATTTCCGGCTATTGGAAGCGCGACGGCATGACTTCCCGCACGGTCTACTACGATGCAAGCGGCGAGGAAATCGCCCTCCTGCGCGGACGCACGCTGATTGTCATTTTCCCCGATGACGCGGCGTCGAAACGCTCGGTGTCTTACGAGTGAGCAAATGCATATCTCGCATGGCGGGAAAATTTGTGCCGCGCCAAAACAATTGGAAACGACATGAAAAGCTGTCATTTCTTTCTCCGGGCATTGCGTCCCGGAGTTTTTTGTTGCCGAAAAAAACAGGAAAATGATAGCCAAATATGGAAAAAACACTTGACAATCCTTGCCGAAAATCGCTATAATTAAACAGGTAAATTCATACGATTCCCGAAACAACATGAGCCATCTGCTTGCGCGTTTTTCCCTTTGACGTCCGCGCACTCCACTTCGCGGCAGCCAGATGAAAAAATCCGCAGCGTATTTTGGCTTGTTTTCATTCGGAAATCGTATCAGGTTGAGGGAGTGGAATTGGAAAATGGAAAGCGGTGCAAACACAAAGGAAGTACTGACCCCGAAAAACGTCTATCGCTTTTTGACGGATAATCTGCCGGGGCTGTATCCGCATGGGGTGATTCCCGCGGCGGAGCGCAAGGGCTTGACGCTGGTGAAATTCTGGGCGCAGGTGCTCGACGGAATCATTCCGCCGGAATGGCACGCGTCGCTCTTTGGAGGCACGCAGCGCTCGCGGCGGCTGAGCGACATGATGAACCGCACGGGCGTGCAGCCGCTTCCGCCCAAATTGCAGCAGGAGATGAATGCGCTGCTGTCCGGGGAGACGCTGATTCGCCTGAGCCAGCAGGTGCAGGATTTCCTGCGCAGCGCGCACTACGATGCCGATGCCCTCACGCGCGCCCTGCCCGACTTCGTGCGCATGATGATGGAAAACGAGGAGTGCATGAAGCCGGAGCACGAGCAGGTGTTTGAGAACCTGCAGAAATCGCGGGAGACGCTGCCGCGCACGTTTGTGGACATGCTGACGCTCTCGTGGCTGGTGCTGCTGGCGTTCTACGGGCCGGAAATGGGCAGCCGCGAGCTGCTGGACTTCTGCCAGGCGCAGGAGCACTCGGCGCAGGCGCTGTATCTGCTTTCGTCGCACGTCACGTTCGGGCGGCGCGTGCCGCTGTCGATGACAGGGCGCAACTGCGAATTGTGCCGGCAGGGGCTACCAAAGGATGAATACGTCATGGATGCGGCTTCGTGCCTGCCGCAATTGACGGACGCGATTCGGCAGGGCGGCAAAATCGCCGTGACGGGCATGGGCGGCATCGGCAAAACGGAAATACCCCGTCAGGCGCTGGCGCTGCTGGCGAAGGAAGAGCTGTTCAGCCGCATGGCGTGGGTGCAGTACGAAAAAAGTCTGACGGCGAGCCTACGCATGGCGTTTGACGGCTTGGACGGCGTGGCGGAGGAGAACGTGCTCTCAACAGTGCGCGAGAAGCTGGAAGCGCCCTATCAGGGGCGGACGCTGCTGCTGATTGACAGTGTCGATATGCCGCCGGAAGCGGACGAGGGGCTGCGCGAAATAGAGCATTGGGGCTGCGATGTGCTGGTGACGACGCGCTTCCCGCTGGGCGAGGGCTTCCGGAATATCGCTGTGCCGCTGCTGTCGGAGGAAGCGAGCAGGGCGCTGTTTGTCCAGCACGACCCGTACTTGAAAAACATGGGCAGCGCGGAAACGGAGGCGCTGCATCGGGTGCTTTCGCGCGTGGCGGGGCATCCGCTGGCGATTATCCTGCTGGCGCATCTGGCGAAGATGAAGCGCTGGACGATGGCGCAGCTGCTGGAAGAGCTTGACCGCATCAGCCCGGAGGGACTGCGGCTGGCGGGCGGCAAATTCAGCGCGATTGCGCAGAGAATCGCCCAGATGGTGTCCTCCGACGCGCTGACCGACCGCGAAAGGCAGGTGCTGGCGGTTTTCGCCACGTTTCCGGCGTGGACAATCCCGGTGCGGGACGCGTTGACCCTCCTGCGCGACTTCGGCACGGAGGATGAGCTGCTCTCCGCGCTCGAAACGGCGGCGGATTACGGCCTGCTTGCGTCGAACTGGCGCGGATACGCCATGCACCCCGTGCTGGCGGAGAGCTTCCGGCCGCTGCTGCCGCCGATGGAGAAGGTGCCGAGGCTGGCGGAGGTGTTCGAGGAGTGCAAAGAGCATTACCGCGAGACAGATTATCGGACGGCGCCGCTGATGTCGCTGGCGCTGTACGCAATTTCAGACTTCGATGATGCGCCTGTGGAAACCATGGGCGGCATGACAGTGGCGATTTTTTACCTTTTGAATCTTCATGGGGGAGAAATTCCTGCCGCACGACTGGAATTGTGGCGACAAAAGAAGCAAGGTGAACTTCAAAAGACAGAACATAGACGCTTCTTGGACGGATGTTTCAGTTTGGCACTTGATTCCATTCTGGGCGGCGATTTGGTGAAAGATGGCGAAAAAGTGATTGCGAATCTTTCCAGCGCTTGTGAAGATGATATAGAGTTTATGCTGCTGACCTGTGGCAATCAGGCGCAGCAGATGGAGCGTGAAAATACCAGCAAATTCCTTGCCCGAATTGGCGAACTGATTCCGCTGAACCATCCGAATGCAGCGGCAATGAGAGCGGAGAAAACTGCTATTGCACTGCTGAACAAGGAAAGTGTGCCGCAAGAAGATTTGGATGCAGCCATTTCCTGCTTTATGGAAGCGTTGGATGAACCAAAGCGCGTGGTTGATGCGGCTGGGCAGCTTGCGCAGGTGCTTTGTGCAATGGGACTGGCAGGTATGCCCAGAGAGCGAATCAAAGCACTGGCGGAGCTACTGGAAGAAAAAACGAAGGATGTTGACAATTTGCCGTTTGCCTTCTATGAAGGGTGCGAATTGGTTTTTCATATTCTGGAGGAATATGACAAGGCACTTTCTTACGCGAAGGCTGCTGTTGAGCATACGCCGAAAAACACAAAAACGTATTTTACGGCACTGTACAATTATGTGACGATTATGCAGGAAATGGGGAGAAGGTTGGAAACACAGGAGACTGTAGTTGATGCGCTTAAAAAAGTGCAGAAACTATTTGGTGAAAACAACTCACTGTACTGCTGTTTCAAAATGGCGTATATCTCTAATTTGCTCGAATTAAAACAGGGAAAGGAAGCAAATGAAGCCCTAAATCAGGTGCTGCCGATTGTGCGCCAGCAGATGGGGGAAATTGATGCAAAGGTGGTCGAGTCGGCGCGTGTTCGTGCACTTGCACTGCTGGGACGTGAGGAAGAAGCAATCGAATTGGGCAAACAGATGCGTGCATTCTTTGTTCAAATCGGCGGTGAAGAATGGACACAGGTGAAAGCACTCGACAGAATCATCAGCAAAGTAAAAACAGGCGTCTATCGCCCCAAAACGTAATATTCGCAAGACAACGGTTGCAAGTTCGGCTGCAATGAATGTAACCTGCTTGACAATCCCCATTGTCGCCGTATAATAGAAAGTGGAATTCTGCATTCGGATAACCATTTTCCATTATACGGCATTTTTTTGCTGCCGGACGCAAAAGAAAGGAAATGCACATGACGCTCAAGGAGTTTTATGCCGCAGTTGGCGGCGATTACGACGCAACCCTGAACAGAATCCCCAAGGAGTCGATGGTGCTGCGCTTTGTGAAGAAGTATGCCGACGACAAAACCTACGCCCAGCTGACCGAAGCGGTGAAAGCGCAGGACTGGGAAACGGCGTTCCGCGCGTCGCACACGCTCAAGGGCGTGGCGCAGAACCTCGGCTTTGACGGCCTGTACCGCGCCGCGTTCGCGCTGACGGAAGAAATGCGCGGGGGCAAACCGCTGACGGACACTGCCCTCTACGATGCCGTGACGCAGCAGCAGCAGATTGTGATAGACGCCGTGCGGCAGCTGGCATAAGGACAAAAAACATGCGTGAACAGAAATGGAATCTTGGGCGGTTTATCGGGAGGAGCAGTGCGCTGCTTCTCCTGTTTGCGCTGCTCTTCCTGCCGTCGGCGTGGGCGGAGGAAGGGGAGAATCTGCCGAAAATAATCATCGGCAGCGACGAATATCAGCCGTACAGCTACTACAACGTGGATGGCTCGCCGCAGGGCGTGGATGTTGAAATGGCGCGCGAAGCCTTCCGGCGCATGGGGTATGCGCCTGTCTTCCGCCATGTGGCGTGGGAGGATAAGGACGAAGCGCTGGCAGACGGCACGGTGGACTGCCTGTGGAGCGGGTTCATGATGAACAATTGCGAGGACAAGTACACATGGGCGCGACTCAACCTGTTCAGCCGTCTGGCGGCGGTGGTGCGCGCGGACAGCGCCTATGCGGATTTGGCTGATTTGGCGGGCTGCCGCGCGGCGGTTCAGGCGACGAGCTGGGCGGAATATCTGCTGATTCGGCAGGATCAGCCGGGCATCCCGAAGGTCAAAACGGTGTACAGCTTCTCGTCGATGGAGGAGGTGTTCGCCGTCATGCGCAAGGGCTACGCGGACACGATTGTCGGGCATGAGTGCGTGCTGAACATCTTCCTTGCGGAGAATGAAGGGCGCTACCGGAAGCTGGAAACCCTGCTGGGCACGGCGGAACTCGGCGTCGCGTTCCAGAAGGGGACGCACGAAGAACTGGCGCGGCAGCTGGAACAGACGCTGACTGAAATGGCGGTGGACGGCACGATGGCGGAGATTTTGACGGCATACGGCATCAACGGCATCGTCCGCATGGGAGGAATCGAAAGCAAATGAAACAGGAAACCTCTCATAAGCGGCGAGGCTTCATCAGCATGCTCTGGATGCCGCTGACACTGTATCTGGTAATGCTTGTCACATCCTTTGTTGTGCTGACGTGGCATGATACACGCAATGTCTGGCAGGCAATGGATGCAACGCTTGACTTTGCGGTGGCGCGGCTCGAACAGTATTTCAACGCCATGTCGAACGAACGCGCCAAGAGCGAAATCCGCCTGCTGGACAAAACGGCGGAGCTCAACTCCCGCATCGCGGAAACGGGGATGATAACGAACGAACAGCTTGACCGGTACGCCTATGCGCAGCGGCTGACGGGCATCGTCATCCTTGATGCGGACATGAATGCCGTCATCCAAACGACGATTAACGGCGACACAGCGGCGGCGCTGCATTCAATGCTGCAAAAGCCGACGGTGCGGGAGATTGTGGATTACCCCGTGAAGGCATACATGACGCGGATGCAGGTGGGCGACCGCACGGTGGATTTCGCCGCCGTCGCGCGCGAGGACGCGCCGGGCCTTGTGGTGGCATACGCCGAGCGCGAGGAAGAGGACGCGAGCGACATGAAGCTGGAGACACTCTTCAGCGGCTTCACGTTTGAGATGAACGGCACGGTCACCGTGTCGGACGGCAAAACCATCATTGCTTCCAACAGTGCCGAAATCGTCGGGCACGACGTAAAAAAAATCGAGGAAGGCAGCATCCCCCATGCGCAGTGGGACGAATCGGGGCGGCTGCACATTGTTGACGGCATGACGGCGTGGTCGGGCAAGCGCACGGCGTTTGAGAACTACTCGGTGTACGCCATGTTCCCGGATCTTGCCGTCTACAATTCCCGCAACACCATTCTCCTTTACGGCACGCTGCTTTACATGGCAATCTGGCTTTGCTTCGCGTGGCTGCGCGCCCAGCAGTCCCGCCGCGCACTGGAGAGGAACAGCGAGCAGGCGCGGATTATCAGCGCCATCAGCGAAATCTACTGCTTCACGTTCCTTGTTAACGTCCAGCGCGGCACAGTACGCATCATCAAGCACCCGATGGAGCAGCTGATGAAGATGGACCGCACGTGGAGCATGAACGAAGTGGTGCAGATGCAAGCGGCTCAAAACGTTGCGCCGGATTTCCGCGAGGCGTTCATCAGCTACTGCGACCTGACGACCTTGGCGCAGCGCTTGAAGGAAACCCCGAACCTGACGCTGGAGTTCCGCGACCCGAAGGAAAAGGTGTACCTGATGACGACGCTGCCGCAGAACTACGACCGCCGCGGCAGGCTCGAATCGGTGCTGATGGTGACGCAGGACGTGACGGCGGAGAAGGAACGCGAACGCGACTATCAGCTGCAATTGAAAAAGACGGCGGAGGACGCCGAACGCGCCAACATCGTCAAAACGGACTTCCTGCGCCGCATGAGCCACGATATCCGCACGCCGATTAACGGCATCCGCGGCATGGTGGAAATCAGCCGCCGATATGTGGGCGACGAAGCAAAGCAGGAAGAGTGCCGCGAGAAAATTATGACCGCATCGGGCTTCCTGCTGGATTTGGTCAACGATGTGCTGAACATGAACAAGCTCGAATCCGGCGCGGTGACGCTGGAAGAGAAGCCGTTCAACCTGCGCCAGATGGTCAGCGAAATTGTGACGATGGTGGAGGGGCAGGCGTGGCACGAAAACGTGCAGGTGTCCTGCAAGACGCTGGCGTGGAATCACGAAAACCTGATTGGCTCGCCGATGCACCTGCATCAGGTGCTGCAAAACGTTGTCGGCAATGCGGTCAAGTACAACTGCCCCGGCGGCAGCGTGACCATCTCCTGCGAGGAGAAAGGCTTTGACGGCACGACGGCGACGTTCCTTTTCACCTGTGCCGACACGGGACGCGGCATGAGTGCGGCGTTCCAGCAGCACGCGTTTGAGGCGTTCGCGCAGGAGGAATCTGGCGCGCGCACGGCCTACAAGGGCACGGGGCTGGGGCTGCCGATTGCCAAGGAACTTGTCGAGCAGATGGGCGGCAAAATCCACTTTGAGAGTGAACTGGGCGTCGGCACAACGTTCTACATCACCCTGCCGTTCCGCGTAGATCCGAATCCGCCGAAAGCGGAATCCGCCAAGCCGGAGCAGGCGGTGTCCATCAAGGGCGCGCACATACTGCTGGTGGAGGATAACGAGCTGAACATGGAAATCAGCCAGTACATACTGGAGGGCGCGGGCGCGATTGTCGCTCAGGCGTGGAACGGGAAGGAGGCGGTTCGCCGCTTTTCCGAAAGCGAACCGGGTACGTTTGACTGCATCCTGATGGACGTGATGATGCCGCTGATGGACGGACTGGAAGCAACGCGGACGATTCGCGCGATGCAGCGCCCGGATGCGGCGACCATCCCGATTGTCGCAATGACCGCGAATACCTTCTCCGAGGACGAACAGCGCAGCCGCGAGGCAGGCATGAACCTGTTCCTGAACAAGCCGGTGGATTCGGGAAAGATGCTGCAAACGGTGCTGGAGTGCCTAAAAATGGGCGGAAGAAACGCCTTATGAACCCGTGGCAAGGGCGAAAGCAGCGTTCCAATAGAATCATCACAGGCGCGATTCCGTGAAAAGGCGCTTAAAATCACAGAAGTCAAGCCGCTGGGCTGACTGACGGCGGCAGGGCGCACCCTCTTCCCAATGCGAAGGGGGTGCGCTTTTTTCGGGGGATTTGCGGCGGAGCGGGCGTTCCCTGCGCGCTATTCCAAAACACTCAAAATCCATAGGAATTTGCATATGCCTCTTGACAAGCATGGGAATCGGGAGTAAAATCCTATTGCGGAAGTAGGTTATACTAATTCTCATCGAAAGCATGTCATTCGCACAGCATCTTTTCCGCCCCGGCTTTGCTTCGTTCCGCTC
>ENA-ORNF01002835-ORNF01002835.1-human-gut-metagenome-genome-assembly--contig:-NODE-2835-length-12284-cov-9.266907_pt1 | contig 12284 bp, 9 predicted proteins | sample MGYA00242110_ERZ509012 | MGnify/ENA primary metagenome ERZ509012 (study PRJEB26280, sample SAMEA2338714) | human gut metagenome | biome: human gut; feature: human-associated habitat; material: faeces... | reverse complement strand
CCCCTATTCGCCGGCAACCGGTCTGCCGATCGAATCGCAGACCGTGTCGCAAATGGTCGACCGCATCGCCGCCCTGCCGGAGGGAAGCAGGATTCTGCTGCTGGCGCCGATCGCCCGCGGCAAAAAAGGCGAATTCAAAAAAGAATTCGAAAACCTGCAGCGGCAGGGTTACCAGCGCCTGAAAATCGACGGCGCCGTCTACGGAATCGAAGAACTGCCGGAATTAAACAAAAACCAGAAACACGACATTGAAGTGGTGGTCGACCGGCTGGTAATCAAACCGGGACTGGAAAGCCGTCTGGCACAATCGACGGAAACGGCGCTCAAACTCGGCGACGGCCTGATGTTTGCCGAAGATGCGGCTTCCGGCAGCCGGATCACCTTTTCTTCCAAATTTGCCTGCCCGGTCAGCGGTTTTACGATTGAGGAAATCGAGCCGCGGCTGTTTTCCTTTAACAACCCGTACGGCGCCTGCCCTTATTGCGACGGCATCGGCGCCCGGCTGTATATGGATCCGTGTCTGATCGTACCCAACGAAAACCTGTCGATGGCCCAAGGCGCCATTCTGCCCTGGTACAGCCGCAAACACGGCTTTTACAACGACACGTTGGAATCGCTTTGCCAATATCTCGGCATCTCAATGAAAACGCCGTGGAAAGACCTGCCCGAAAACGCCAAAAACGTCATTTTATACGGTTCCGGCTCGGAACCGGTGCCGATGTATTATTCGCGTTTTGTCACCCACAAGCCGTTTGAAGGCGTCGTCAACAATCTGGAACGCCGTTTTATGGAAACGGACTCGCAGGCCACCCGCGACGAATTTGCCCAGTATCAGTCTGCCGCCGTCTGCGAGCACTGCGGCGGCAAGCGCCTGAAACCGGAAGCGCTGGCAATTAAAATCGCGGGACTGGACATCATGGACGTTTCCGCCATGTCGATCAAACAGGCGCTCGGATGGTTTGCCGGCGCGGAGGAAAAACTAAGCCCGCAAAAACGGGAAATCGCTCACAAAATCTTAAAGGAAATCGTTGACCGGCTGAACTTTTTAAATAACGTCGGACTGGAATATCTGTCGCTTTCCCGCCAGTCCGGCACCTTGTCCGGCGGCGAAGCCCAGCGCATCCGGCTGGCCTCGCAGATCGGTTCGGGACTGACCGGAGTGATGTATGTCTTAGACGAACCGTCCATCGGCCTGCACCAACGCGACAACGACCGCCTGCTCGAAACCCTGACCCGGCTTCGCGACATCGGCAATACGGTGATTGTGGTCGAACACGACGAAGACGCCATCCGCGCCGCCGATTATCTGGTCGACATGGGACCCGGCGCCGGCGAACTCGGCGGCCATGTAGTGGCCAAAGGCACCGTCGAAGAAGTGCTGAACACGCCGGAAAGCCTGACCGCCCAATATCTGACCGGGCAAAGGGAAATTTCCGTTCCCCGCAAACGGCGGAAGGGAAACGGCGGCTTTATCACCTTAAGCGGAGTCAAAACCAACAACCTCAAAGACGTTGACCTGAAAATCCCGCTCGGCACCATGACCTGCGTTACCGGCGTTTCCGGCGGGGGCAAGTCTTCGCTTATTCTCGAAACCCTGTTTAAAGCCGTCAACAAGGAATTAAACGGCAGCCGCGAACCGGCCGGCATTTACGACAAACTGACCGGGCTGGAAAACATTGACAAAGTGATCGACATCGACCAGTCGCCGATCGGTCGCACGCCGCGTTCCAATCCGGCCACCTATACCGGCCTGTTTACCTACATCCGCGACTGGTTCGCCGGTCTGCCGGAAGCCAAGGCGAGAGGATACAACGCCGGGCGTTTTTCCTTCAACGTTGCCGGCGGCCGCTGCGAAGCCTGCAAAGGCGACGGCGTGACCAAAATCGAAATGCACTTTCTGCCCGACGTTTACGTTGCCTGCGACGTCTGCAAAGGCAAACGCTTCAATCGCGAAACGCTGGAAGTCAAATATAAGGGCAAATCCATCGCCGACGTTTTGGACATGACCGTCGACGAGGCTTTTGACTTTTTCGACTCCATCCCGTCGATCAAAAACCGGCTGGACCTTTTGCGCAAAGTCGGCCTCGGCTACATTCACCTCGGCCAGCCGGCAACTACCCTGTCCGGCGGCGAAGCCCAGCGCATCAAGCTGTCAAAAGAACTTTCCAAACGGGCAACCGGCAAAACCCTTTATATTCTGGACGAACCGACCACGGGACTGCACTTTGAAGACATCAACCGTCTGTTGAAAGTGTTGCAAACTTTGGTCGACCAAGGCAATACGGTGGTTGTCATCGAGCATAACCTGGACGTGATCAAAGTGGCCGATTATATCGTCGACCTGGGACCGGAAGGCGGTGACGGCGGCGGCCGAATCGTCGCTCAGGGCACGCCGGAAGAAGTCGCAAAATCGGAAAAAAGCTATACGGCAAAATATCTGCGGGAGAAACTTAAATAAATAAAATCGACTTGCCGGAAAATATCCGTTTGTCCGAATCCGATAAAACATAAATTCCCCGTATCAACGGCCGCAGCATTTACCGTCGGCCTTTATTTTCCGTATGAGAATTTTGCCGCATTTGCCCGGAAAATACACCTGAGACTTCCCCGAATATCAAACCTTTTATTGCTTTCAAACGGACATTTTGGTAAAAATTCATAATAAATATGAGGAGAACAACCATGGATATAATCTACGAAGTACTGCCCAAAGACTTTTCCAAAGAAGGAATCGAAAAAGCTCTTTCAGAAAAAAAGCAACTTGAGCAAAAAGCGCAAGAACTTTCTGAAAATGCTTCTAAAGAAGATTAATTTCGATTATAATTGCGCCGTCCGGAACGATCCTGACCGGCAGATGAGTGGTTGTGCAGGCAACATCCGCATAAGCTGCGGCAGACCATGCCCCTGCATGACATGGTTTTCAGATTGTTCCGGATTTTTAAATAACCAATGGTTGTTATTTCTTTTTTAAAAAATGGATGTTATAATAAGTTTCTGTAAAAGTTAAAAATGTTAGTTATAACCAGCTTGATGATTTTATTGTAACGTTCTTTCCAAATCAGATATGCTATAATCGGCAATTAACCGAGGGGCTGGAGCGGGTCGTTATAGCTTCCTTTCCAAATCAGATATGCTATAATAGCCTGTCGCCGAACTCTTCATAAGAGGTGGTTATAGCTTCCTTTCCAAATCAGATATGCTATAATCTGCGGTAGGTGTCATCGTCCAGTCCCAGCGTTATAGCTTCCTTTCCAAATCAGATATGCTATAATTCTATCAATGACGTGCCGGAGATTCGGCAGGTTATAGCTTCCTTTCCAAATCAGATATGCTATAATTATCAATATCAATAAATAAAGGAGAATAAAGTTATAGCTTCCTTTCCAAATCAGATATGCTATAATAGCTCTGCCGACAGGCTCTCCGTCCGTCCCGTTATAGCTTCCTTTCCAAATCAGATATGCTATAATCGATCCTTAGAAGTTACGTTAATTCTGTAAGTTATAGCTTCCTTTCCAAATCAGATATGCTATAATATACCGAACGAACAGACGTTCTGCCGCCAGGTTATAGCTTCCTTTCCAAATCAGATATGCTATAATTGCCCGTTTAACAGAAAGTGCAGGCATTTGGTTATAGCTTCCTTTCCAAATCAGATATGCTATAATTATCTTTGTCCATAATAATCTCCTTTTAGTGTTATAGCTTCCTTTCCAAATCAGATATGCTATAATTCGCCCGGTGGGCTTTTGCCAGCTCCAGCAGTTATAGCTTCCTTTCCAAATCAGATATGCTATAATAACTCAATGGTTCCCTCTCTGTGATCTTTAGTTATAGCTTCCTTTCCAAATCAGATATGCTATAATTGGGTCGTTTTACTGAGCTTTCCCGTCCCCGTTATAGCTTCCTTTCCAAATCAGATATGCTATAATTTGTGGCGGGGCTGGCAACTGCAGCTATGTGTTATAGCTTCCTTTCCAAATCAGATATGCTATAATCTAGGCGTTGTGAGGCGCTCCGCCTGGTGGGTTATAGCTTCCTTTCCAAATCAGATATGCTATAATTTATCGGTTGCAATTTTTGTTGATTTTTTCGTTATAGCTTCCTTTCCAAATCAGATATGCTATAATGTCGATCATTCTTTTTTGCACTTCGTTGAAGTTATAGCTTCCTTTCCAAATCAGATATGCTATAATGAAATACTCAAAGTTCCGCATTTTTTCCGTGTTATAGCTTCCTTTCCAAATCAGATATGCTATAATAACGTCCGGTATGTTAGTGTATAAGACGTCGTTATAGCTTCCTTTCCAAATCAGATATGCTATAATTGTCAAACAAAAACTACATTAGAATACCAAGTTATAGCTTCCTTTCCAAATCAGATATGCTATAATCAAATTCACAAGCTCCAGTAATAACCCTATGTTATAGCTTCCTTTCCAAATCAGATATGCTATAATCAAATCTTCTCTGTCAACTCTGCTCCAGTCGTTATAGCTTCCTTTCCAAATCAGATATGCTATAATAGATTCCAATTAAGCCGTTGAATATCAACGGCTTTTTTGTTTTTAAAAACAGGAAATTCAGAGCAAAAGGAGCTGTTTGTCACCTATTTCTTCCTCTTTTTTTAAGCTTCCGACCAAGATTTCCATAGACGCATATTGCTTTTCGGTTACGGTTAACAGTCTAACACTTCCGGTCTTGGGAATCAAGGATTTCAAGCGTTTAGCATGTTTTTCGACGTCATCCTGCCCTTTGCAGATGCGGGAATAGACGGACAACTGCAACATGGTATAACCGTCCTTCAGCAGGAAATTCCTCAAGCGACTCGCGTTGCGCCGGTCGGTTTTGGTTAAGGTCGGCAGGTCGAAAAAGACGATCATCCGCATATATCTTTCTCCTTCCCTGGCCACTTATCCACAACCTTACAACAAAAACGTTTCTTTTTCCATGGCCGGCAATTTTAACTCTGAAACTTTTTTTACGGTCATTGCCCTGACCAGGCTTTCCGCCGTCATTTCGCAGCTTTTCAAAAGGTTGACGTCTTCTCCCCTCAATCGGCAATTCATTCCTAAAACCTGCAAGATCCGATTTTTCAATTCAACATTCAATTGCTTGTTTTCGGACAACGACAGTTTGGCGACAACATAATCAACAAACGGACGAAACGGCTCAATCAGGTCGTCTACCAGATTAAACTGATTGAGCTTGTTGGCATGGTGAATGCCGAAACAAGGCAACAATCCTGCGCCGACGACGCTTCTGGCCATGCAGCCGCGCAACACCGCATAACCGTAATTGAGTGAGGCATTGCGGATATCGTCATCATCGCTGCGGTTAAAATCCGTAAAAAAGCTTTTCCAGTAAATTCCGGCGGCAAAAGCTTCCGAATTTTTTGCGTCGCCGGATTGAACCAGTTTGGCAATTTCCCTTAATTTGCCGGCATTGGATTTATTTAAAATTTCCAACGCCGCGGCCTGGTTGTTTATTTTGGCTTTTATCACCTCCTGCCACAGGCGTTTTTTTAACGGCTCGGAAATATCCCGCTGCAGCCAGGCTATCTGCGAATAGCGGGAATGGGTATGGAACGGAAACAGCACACCGGACGGCAGATGTGAAAAATCACAGGTAAAAAGAACAATGTCATATTCCGGCAATTCGGAAAGCAATGAGTTGGACAACAAAATCTGCCTGTTCTCCAAGATAAAGACGGATATGTCTTCCAACGGAATCGTCAGGGAAGCTTCTTCAAAAGGTTCATACACAAGCCGGCGGTTTTTGACCGATAATTTACAGGGTTTGCTTATTTGCAAAATCCGCCAGCCCATTTTTTCACTCCCCCTTTTTATGCCGATTCTTTTTTATCATCGTCAACGGCAACCGGGTTTCTTTTTTGACTTTGGCAATACGTCCCAGCGGATCCACCTGATATTTTTCGATACTATCAACAACGTTTAAACAAATTTTCTTTTCATTTGACATTTTAGTATAACTTTTTTCAGTTTGGATATTTTTTGTTTCATCTCCTTTTTTATTTAACTTAACAAGTGCATTTATCATAAAATTATTTTTTAATCCATTAATAACGACTTGTTTTTTCTCATTATCAAACTTACCTATTTTTCCAATATATTCCTGATCACCTATTTTCAACAAAATGTTGTCATCCCGCAAAAAAGTAGAGGTCTTAATTCTAAAAATCGGTGAATTATCAACACTACCTATATAAAGTTGGCCACTTTGTGCATTATATTGATTAACATATCCTTTAATACACTCATCTTTACTGGTTATTTCAACATAATCATCTTTATACAAGCTAAACATAAAATTAAAGCTTTCATCTATTTTTATAAACGAACCATTTACATACTCATATGGCTGCGGAGCATCGGTAAATTCTTTACAGTTAACCAAATCAACAACATATATGGGAACAATATAAAAATGATTTTCCTTTCGAAAAACATCAAGCCGAAACATATTTTCTTTTTCTGCCATTCCATAACGAATCGGCAAACTTCCCTTCTTCTCGCTCTTAGAAAAAATTGTATCTTTATGTGCAGAACCGGTTGCGTTTTTGCGCGGCGGGCGGGAAACAAAAACCTTCTCCAGGCTGGCCAGCACTTCAGTCCGAAAACCGCTCCAAGGTTCCCGAATTTGCTGTTTGATGTATTTGTACCAGACTTCGGCTTTCTCGTGCCCGAGTTCTTCCGCTTTCTTTCTGCGAAAATCGTCCTTGTTTTCAAAAATCGCGGAAAGTTTTGACAGTTTCTGCACCATTCCCTGCGTGGCGCAGGCAACGACAACTGCATCCTGAGCATGATGCCTGTCGCTTGCGTCACGGTCTTTTATCAGCCCCCATTGGTGACGGAGATAATCGGTTAACGAACCGGTGCGCACCTGGATCCGGTTTTTGATTGCGCAGGAACTGGCGGAAAAATCAACGGCATCTTCCAAATACCGTTTGACATAACGGGCAATATAGGAGTTGTCGTTGGCGTTTCTTTCGCGAAATTCCAAATCGTTTTCTTTTTCTTGATAATCTTTGTTCAACAGATTGTTTCTTTTGTAACGGTTAATCGACGGCGTGGTGTTAACGACGGTTTCAAACTCTTCCCATCGTCCGAGCGGTTCCAGATATTCATAAGGAGTTTGGCTTCCTTTCTTGCGGTTTTCTTCGGCCAGACAAAGCACTTTGTTGTTCTGACCATCGTCAAGCGAACGGGAATAAGGAATGATGTGGTCAACGTCGCAATAACCGTTTTCGTCCAGGCGGCGGAGGTCAATCGCTTTTCCGGAATAGATGCATTTGCCATTTTGCTGCCGGTACAAACGGTATTTCAACATGTTTTTACCGTTTGCGGCAAGGCCTTCCTTTTCCAACCCGTCCTCGGCTTCTTTCCGTTCGGTCTCGTTTTCCTTTTGCCGCCGCATGATCTGATTGCGCTCGTCACGGCTTTTCTTCAAATCCCGGCCGATTTCCAGATTTATCTGATCCGGCGCACCGTATGTCCGAACCATGGCGTTATATACTTTGCGGAACTGGGCAACCGCACGGTTAACGACCGGCACCATCGTCAGTTTGTCATTTGCAATCGGCGGCAGCAGCAGACCTTTTTCCTCCGCCAGTTTGATGCCGTCCTCGCGGAAGTCGTATCCGGCCTTTTCGCAGGCTTGGTTATACTTCAAACCTTCTGCCAGATAAGGATTGAGCTTATAAAGGGCTTTCAGCGACAGATTAATAAACTCGCTGCCGGTCAGCTTTTTAAAAACTTCCCGATAATCCTCCGGTATTCCTTTTTCGCTTAAAAAGCGCTCTATTCCGGCGTCGTTTTTCTCGCAGACGACCGCGGTCATGCCGAGATCCAGCAACGGCAAATTCGAGCCGACCTCTTTCCACTGCTCCGGCGAAAAAGCGGCTTTCAGCTTATGCCAGCCTTTCATGGCGTAAAACTTTGCGTCTTCGGGATTAACCGCTTTTTCTTCCCCGCTTTTTCCTTTTTTTGTTTTTTGCGCATAGTTGACGTCGTCAAAAAAGACTTCCCGGCCTTTAAACAATTTGTTTTTGATAGTCGAATATTTGACTTCCTTGGTGTTTTTCAGCAATTCAAGCAAAGCCTTCCGCTCTTCTCCGTTTAAGAAACGGCGTTCGCCGTCAACGGTCACTTTCAGGTTATTAATTTTGCTTAAAGCAACAAAGAGCTCTGCCGAAGGGGCTTCTTTCGGCGCCCGCGGCTGTTCCGATTCAAACCGGCATCTGCCGACCATGTGCCCGACGCTCCCCACTTCCCGGTAACGGAAGGCAATCTTGCAAAAATCGCGGTATAGGTCCTCGGTAAACAAACCGAATTGCTTCTGATACTCAAAAATCAGTTTTGTTTCCTTTTCAATTTCTTCCCGCGGAATGGAATTGACATAAACGGCTACGCCCTTGTTTGGGCCTTTTTGCGGCGTATAGTTGCGCATTTTGTGATCATCGGAATGTTTGGCCCGTTCAACGATCATCTGCGCCAGCGTTTGAAAACCGACCGTTTCCTTCCGGTTTTCCGCAATCGCCGTCAAGATGCGGCCGCTTTCCTTGTCCGCCTCTTCAGCAGCCTTACGGTAAGACTTGAAACCGCGATGTTTTGCCAGATGGGTCAAAACCCGCAGCAGTTCCTCTTTTGACAGCGGACGCCGCAAGGCCTCTGCACGCAGATTCCAAACGTCGCCGCCTGTTTGCTCGGCATAAAGCGCTTCCAGTTCCGTCGTTGAAGCGACCAGTCCCTTGGCGACAAACAGACGTTTAATACCAAGCATTCTCCTGGCCTTGCGGCGGGTGATCCGGCGCAACAAGCGTTTTTCCCGCCGGGGCGCCGCCAGCGAGGAACCGTCCTTCGGGTTTTCCGCTACCGGAAAACAGCGCACTCCGCAGCCAACGACTTTTCCTTCAATAATCTCTCCTGTTTCCGGATCAAAATTTTCATCACTATGATCAATAACCGCCCAGCCGATCGAAGCAATCCCCAAATCAAAACCAAAAATTTTCTTTTTCATCCCGCCAGCCTTAAAAATTGTAATATATTAAAACATTAGCATATTAAAAGGTTTATGCAAGAAATTTTTGTTTTTCGCCAACCGGCTGAAAAGCGAACGGACTATTGCCGCACTCACGCAACACCGGACCGCGCGGATTGTCACTGCCCCTCTTCTCCCAAGGTTGCCAAACAGCCTTTGGCTGCGAACTGCGCTTCTCCCCGGCCGATCTCCGGATACATGCTTTCTTTGGCGGCACCGCCCCTGCGGATTTTGGACAAAACTTGTGTTATTATTTTTAAGTGAAGAAAATAAACGCTCTTTTAAATGATATGGTCTTTCCGAGTTAAAAACTTTTTACGAGGAACTGATCATGATATATGGATATGTGCGCGTTTCAACCGACCATCAAAACATCGAAAACCAACACCACGAAATTAAAGAATTTTCAAAGCGGCAGCACCTTAAAATCGACGCCTGGATCACGGAAACCATTTCGTCGCGCAAAGAGCTGAAACAGCGCAAACTGGGAAAACTCCTGCAAAAGATAAAAGCGGGAGACGTCATCGTTGCCACCGAAATATCAAGACTTGGACGCAACATGTTGGAAGTGATGGGCATTTTGCAAAAATGTCTGGAAAAAGAATGCCAAATTTGGACATTGAAGGAAAATTACCGACTGGGAGCCGACATCCAATCAAAAGTCCTCGCTTTTGCCTTTTCCCTGTCCGGGGAAATTGAACGCCAGTTGATTTCGCAAAGGACCAGAGAATCTCTCAAACGACTGAAATCCGAAGGACGACACTTGGGCCGCCCTTATGGTTTCAATTACCAAAAACTGGCAAAACATCACCGGCAGATCGAACGGATGCTGGCCCGCAACATTTCACAAGCGGAAATCGCCCGGGAATTCGAATGCAGCTGGAGTACGCTGCACCGATACATAAAAAAACATTTTCAACCTTAAAACGGACTTTCTTAAAAACGGCAGTTTTGCGCTTTTTCTTTCACTGTCCGGAAAAACCGCAATCCTAGGCGTTTTATTCCGAAAGTAAAAATTACACTTGACGGAAACTGCATTCCGTAATATCCTTTTGGTAAAGAAACTTTTTTGATTTTATATCTGATTTGGAAAGGAAGCTATAATAATCGAATGTTTCTTTACGAGTAGGGCTCTGACGTTTCATATTTTATATGGGACGTCATCCTTTTTTTTATGTAAATTTCCTATTTCCGCATTTTATTTTTCCATTTATCGCCCATACACAGGGTAGTCCTTGCCATATCCATTGCATATTTCTTTTTTTTGTGTGGATATTTTTTATAAACGCACGGCTGGAAGTAATATTTTCTGCTAAAATTGTTAAGCTTATTTTTTTATCATCGCACATTCACGTTCCGAAGCTCAACTTCACGATACACAACCTGTTTTTTCCGGACATCGGACGAAGTCCCGCTTCGAGCAATTATTTTTTAACCTGCCGCCGCCATGTCTCCTCTCGGACAATTTCCTAACTTTTTGACTGACGGCAGCCGCATCCGCCGTCCGCCGGTCGACGACACCAAAAATCCAATCTTCCGGCTTGCCCGTCGTACATCAAAGAACTTCCAATATCCGGCATCTGGCCGCAGTCCCGGATCCGTCTTCCCCGCCTTGTTTTCATTTATCCGGGCCTGTGCTGCATTTTTGTCACGCTTCCGTCATTTCTGTCCCGATATTTATCTGATCGCAAATTATTATTACCTTTTCCCTTTCCAACATCCGCTTTCCCGGCAATCGTCCGCCATTTTTTGCCGTCAATTTTCCGTGCAGGTTTTCAAAGAAAGCTCCCCGTTCTGTTCTATGTTCAGCACTTCTCCCCCTTGTCAGTTTCCCTGTTCTCTCATTTGCCGCCTTTTCCCGGTTCAACGATTTTCTCCGCCCGGCGCCTTTGCCGTCTTTCACCCGTTATCACCTACTTTTACTCCTCCCCGGCTCCCCGCTCCGGCCTGCCTTCCCGTTTTTCGCCGGCATCGGACGAAACGGCCCCCTCTCAGCCCTCCGTCCCATCCGCTTTCCCGCAGCACCTGCCCACGATCCTAAAGTTCTGTTATCTTCACACCCGGCACGGCAAATGGTTCTACCCGGCTTGAAGATAAAAATATCGTATCCATATCAATGTTATCACAAAGACGGCAAAGGATATCAAATATTGTTTGTTGTCAAAGTGGTTACTTTTTAACAGCAGACAATATTTTTTGATATTCATATGTTGTTTAAAAAGGGAGAACGGACGGTTTTTTACCGTCCGTTCTTTTATATTACCTAAAAAATACCGCCCCCGTCCGCATTTTCCGCTCACGGAAACAATTGTAAGCCTCCCGCCCGAAACAACCGTCAACCTCTCCTCCCAACCATCATCATCTTCTTTTTCCTTTTACCATTCCTTGGCCCGTCAGTTTGAAGCACTGTCCCCCGGTAAAGCGGGGCTTCTGAAACTGCGGCAAAGCTACGGTTCAAGCGTAATCAAAGGCATAGAACTGAGTTGTCCAAAGGGCTTGTTAACGAAGTATCAAACAGTTTGCCCATGATCAAAGATGAGGGACGGCGCTGCCCCGACGGCAAAGCATTCGGCCGCGGGCAAACTCGGAATATTTTTCAGATACATAATAAAAAAGCCTCTTTCTAAAAGAAAGAGGCTTAACTATAACAACATTAGGAGGAGATCGGAATGTTTAGAAGATCCGGCAGCGACCTACTCTCCCGTGCCTTAAGACAAAGTACCATTGGCGCAAAAGGGTTTAACAGCCGAGTTCGGAATGGGATCGTGTGGGACACCTTCGCTATGACCACCGGATCATCTAAACACTCCAAAGAATTAAATGTCAACCTAAAGGCTTAACGCTTTTAAGCTTATTTATACGTTAAAAAATCAAGCCAATCGAACTATTAGTACAGGTTAGCTAAACACATTGCTGCGCTTACACACCCTGCCTATCAACGTGATCGTCTATCACGGTTCTAATGGGGATACCTTGTTTCAAGGTGGGTTTCCCGCTTAGATGCATTCAGCGGTTATCCCTTCCATACTTAGCCACCCAGCGTTGCTCTTGGCAGAACAACTGGTACACCAGAGGTATGTTCATCTCGGTCCTCTCGTACTAAAGACAAATCCTTTCAAGTATCCTACACCCACGGCAGATAGGGACCGAACTGTCTCACGACGTTCTGAACCCAGCTCGCGTACCACTTTAATCGGCGAACAGCCGAACCCTTGGGACCTTCT
>ENA-ORNF01002834-ORNF01002834.1-human-gut-metagenome-genome-assembly--contig:-NODE-2834-length-12288-cov-24.764244_pt1 | contig 12288 bp, 9 predicted proteins | sample MGYA00242110_ERZ509012 | MGnify/ENA primary metagenome ERZ509012 (study PRJEB26280, sample SAMEA2338714) | human gut metagenome | biome: human gut; feature: human-associated habitat; material: faeces... | reverse complement strand
GGCAGGATGCCATACCCTCCTATGCGTCAAAGTAATATCCAAATCCGAGACGTGTCACGATGCACTTTGCGAAGCGACCTATCTTCTTGCGCAGGCGTGTGATGTTCACGTCCACGGTGCGGTCGAGCACCAGCACGTCCTTCGGCCATACGCGGTCGATGAGTTCCTGGCGCGAGAACACGCGTCCGCGCTCTTCGAGCAGCAGGTGGAGCAGTTCGAACTCGGTCTTCGTGAATGCTATCTCCTCGCCGTCGATGGCTACGGTCTTCTTGTCGAGGTTCATCACGATACCTTGGTAGGTGATGAGGTGCGCCTCTTCCTCCCCGTTCTCAGTGGCTGTGCGGCGCAGCACGGCACGCACGCGCACCATCACCTCGCGCAGCGAGAATGGCTTCGATATATAGTCGTCGGCACCGAGGTTAAATCCCGTCACGGTGTCGTTCTCTGTGTCGCGGGCGGTGAGGAAGATGATGGGCACGCGGGCTGTCTGTGGGTCGTCCTTCAGCAGTCGGGCGAGGGCGAACCCCGACATGCCGCCCATCATCACGTCGAGCAGCAGCAGGTCGAATGATGCTATGTCGAGCGTCTGTGCCTCTTCGGCTGATGTGGCGGTCTGCACCTCGTAGCCTTCTGTTTCGAGATTGAACTTGAGGATTTCGAGCAAGTCCTGCTCGTCGTCAACAACGAGGATTTTCTGGTTTTGTTTCATAACTGCTATATCTTTGTTATGCTTGCAAAGTTATATATAATTGTATTCACACGTACTACTAAACTGTTACAATTTCGTTACGCCAACAAAAAAGGCACACCGCTGGGTGTGCCTTTCATATCTTAAAACGCCTGCTTGTCGCCAACGATGACGTTAGCCACGGTCTTATACATTATATATATGTCGAGCCATACGCTCCAATGCTCCAAGTACCAGATGTCGCCAGCCACACGTCCCTCCATCTGCGAGAGGTATTTTGTCTCGCCTCTGAAGCCGTTCACCTGGCTCCAACCGGTGATGCCTGGCTTGATATAGTGGCGCACCATGTAGTTGTCGATGAGCTTCGAGTAGTCGTTGGTGTGCTTCACCATGTGCGGGCGTGGTCCCACGATACTTATCTGTCCTAACAGTACGTTGATAAACTGTGGCAGCTCGTCGATGTTTGTCTTGCGCATTATGTTGCCCCACTTCGTCTTTCGCGGGTCGTTCTTTGTGGCTTGCAACTTGTCGGCATCCTTGTTCACCTTCATGCTGCGGAACTTCAGACAGTAGAACTCCTTGCCGTTAAGTCCGGTGCGCTTCTGTCGGAAGAACAACGGTCCTGGCATTGTTGTCTTCGTAACGATAGCCACAACGGCGAGTATGATGGGGAAGAGCGTGCAGAGGAATGTCAGCGACACCACGAAGTCGAACGTGCGCTTTATCAAGCGGTTCTCGATGAGGCTCAGTGGCTCGTTGTAGAGACTCAAGTAAGGTACGTCGCCCAGCACTTTGAGGTGCATACGATGGTGTAGATAGTTGCTGACGTTGGGCATCGAATAGAAGTGGATGAAGTGATGCTCACAGTAGCGTATCACTTCAAGGATTTCCTCGCTGAAGCGTGAGGGTAGACAGCAGTACAATTCGTGTACGTTGCTGTGCTCCTTCAGCACCTCTGGCATATCCTGCGGTGTGCCGAGATATGTGCATAGCTCGGAGAATTTCTCGTTGGGTTGGTGGTCGAAGTAGCCCAGCACGTTGAAACCTAAGTCGTTAGGTGTGGTCATCTGGCGATACATGTTGCGCACGTTGCTGTTACTTCCTACGAACACCACGTTATTGGCGTGCTTCGGCATACGTCGCCATACTGCAACAACCTGACGTGTTATGATGCGGAAGATAGAAACACCGACGAATGCAGTCATCCAAAACTCTATCATTCTGAATAACGGCATGTGTTGGAAGTCGCCGATGGCGAACATGAGAACGCAACCGATTGCACTTACGAAGAAGTTCTGCATCACACGCATGATAATCTGGTGGTTGCTCACCTTGCGATGATGCAGCACGACACCATAGTCTATTGTGCAAGCTAAATATACGATAGAGCCTACCACCATCGTTTGGCGCATTGCGTCGATGTCGGTGTAATATTTTAAAACGCAACAAAACAGCCAGTACAATAGATTGATGATGATGAGATCACCAAGCAATACTGATACCTTCAATAGTTTGTTCTCGTGTGGGCTATGTATTGTGTTACTCATTATTCTTCATTTTGGGGTTGTATGAATACTAATTTATAATTACTCTTTAATTCTCTAAATATAGTCCTTGTTGTAAGTATGCGTTTGATGTGCCTTTGTTTTTTGTGTGTATGCATAATGTAAACGCTGCAAAGTTAGTCTAAATAGTTCAGATTAGTGATACAAACGGGCAGAAAAGTGTTAATTAGTGTAAAAAAAAAAACGCTAAAAGACCAAAATTTCTTTCGGAAGCAACGCCTCGGGCGTGCTTCCGGAGGAAATATAGCGGATTGTATCCGCTGCGTAATTGCGCAAGATATATGGAACTCGTCGTGCGAAACTCAATAATTTTAAGTAACTTTGCACTTCGTATTTAATTTTAAAAAACAGAAACAAATGATAGTCTGCATAGCCGAGAAACCAAGCGTAGCCAAAGATATAGCCCGCATATTGGGTGCCACAACCTCCCACAACGGATACATGGAGGGCAATGGCTTCCAAGTGACGTGGACCTTCGGCCACCTCTGCACGCTGAAAGAGCCCAACGACTACACCGAGCATTGGAAGCACTGGAGTCTCTCGGCGTTGCCGATGATACCGCCGCGCTTCGGTATCAAGCTTATCGACGACGACGGCATCAAACGCCAGTTCAGCGTCATCGAGCGTCTCATGCAGGCTGCCGACTGCATCGTCAACTGTGGTGACGCCGGACAGGAGGGTGAGCTGATACAGCGTTGGGTGATGCAGAAGGCACAGGCGAAGTGCCCGATGAAGCGTCTTTGGATATCGTCGATGACTGACGAGGCTATCCGCGAGGGCTTCAACTCGCTCAAGGACCAGAGTGAGTACCAGCCACTGTACGTAGCCGGACTGAGCCGTGCCATCGGCGACTGGCTCTTAGGAATGAACGCCACGCGCCTCTACACGCTCAAGTACGGACAGAACCGACAGGTGCTCAGCATCGGTCGTGTGCAGACACCTACGCTCGCGCTCATCGTCAACCGCCAGAAGGAGATCGACTCGTTCGTGCCCGAGCCTTATTGGGTGCTCTCCACCATCTATCGCGACACACTCTTCACAGCCACAAAGGGCAAGTTCACGACGAAGGAGGAGGGCGAGCAGGCGTTCGCCACCATCGCCGACAAGCCGTTCGAAGTGACGGGCGTGTCGAAGAAGAACGGCAACGAGGCTCCTCCACGCCTCTTCGACCTCACCTCGCTGCAGGTGGAGTGCAACCGCAAGTTCTCATACAGTGCCGAGACAACGCTCAACCTCATACAGTCGCTCTACGAGCGCAAACTCACCACCTATCCGCGTGTCGACACGCAGTTCCTGAGCGACGACATCTACCCGAAGTGTGCCGGCATACTCACCGGTATGCGCGGTTACGAGCAGTACATACAGCCGCTTGCCGGCAAGAAGCTGCCCAAGTCGAAGCGTGTCTTCGACACATCTAAGGTGACCGACCACCACGCCATCATTCCTACCGGTGTGCCAGCGTCTGCACTCAGCGACATGGAGCGCAACGTCTACGACCTCATTGCACGCCGCTTCATCGCTGTGTTCTATCCCGACTGCAAGTTCGCTACCACCACCGTGCTCGGCAAGGTGGAGGATGTGGAGTTCAAGGTGAGCGGAAAGGAGATATTAGAGCCAGGATGGCGCACCATCTACGCTCAACAGCAAACCTCAACACCTCAACCCAACAACCCACAACCCCTCAACTCACAACCATCTTCGTCCGAAGACGACGACAAGCAGGACGAGGAGCGCACTCTGCCCACATTCGTAAAGGGCGAGAGCGGACCGCACACGCCTACGCTCACCGAGAAGTGGACCACACCGCCGAAGTACTACACCGAGGCTACGCTGCTGCGTGCCATGGAGACCGCCGGCAAGTTCGTCGACGATGAGACGCTGCGTGCTGCGCTGAAGGAGAACGGCATCGGACGACCGTCTTCGCGTGCTGGCATCATCGAGACGCTCTTCAAGCGCCACTACATACGTCGCGAGCGCAAGAACCTCATCGCCACGGCTACCGGTATCGAACTGATTGATATCATCCACGAGGAACTGCTCAAGAGTTGCGAGCTGACCGGCATCTGGGAGAAGAAGCTCCGTGATATAGAGCACAAGAAGTATGAGGCTGCCGACTTCATCAACGAACTGAAGCAACAGGTGACGGAGATTGTGTACGACGTGCTGCGCGACAACAGCAACCGCCGTGTCACCATCACCACCGACGAGGATCTGAAGAAGGCAAAAAAGAAAAAGGCTGCTGCGCCGAAGAAAGCCACAGCAAAGTCTGCTGCAACGTCGTCGACTGCATCAACAAAAAATGCTGCCGCCTCACCGCAACCCGCAACAAGCGAGCCGTCGGCTGACGACAGTATAATCGGCACCACTTGCCCCGTTTGCGGCAAGGGTACAATCATAAAAGGTAAGACGGCTTACGGCTGCAGCAACTGGAAGAACGGCTGCACCTACCGCGTCGCATTCAAGTAGTTTAGAACTTCACCACGCGCGAACCGTCCGCAGTCTCTTCGATAGTAACCTTTGTTGCGTCCTCAGGCAGCAGGTCCTCTATTAGCTCCGGCCACTCGAGGAAGCACAGCGAACCGCTGTAGAAGTAGTCCTCGTAGCCCATGTCGTACACCTCTTCGAGCTTCTTTATGCGGTAGAAGTCGAAGTGGTATATTGCGTCGCCGGTTGTGGCGGAAGTGTATTCGTTCACGATGGCGAACGTGGGCGATGTGATTACGTCGTCTACGCCCAAACACTCGCAGATAGCCTTCACGAAGGTAGTCTTGCCTGCGCCCATCTTGCCGTAGAAGGCGAACACCTTGCCGTCGCCCATATTCTCTACAAATGTCTTGGCAGCCTCGTTGATGTCTGCCAGAGAGTTGATTTTTATTTCCATAGTTTTTCCGTTTTTCTATTATAACAATAAGCTGCTCGCAGCTTTTTTTATTTCCTTCCCTTTAGTGTTATCAGCGGTATGAGCATCTCTTCGAGCGAGATGCCGCCGTGCTGGAACGTGTCCTTGTAGTACGACACGTAGTAGTTGTAGTTGTTGGGGTAGGCGAAGAATGTGCTGCCGGTGGCGAACATGTACGACGTACTGATGTTTGGTGCGGGCAGCTGCGCCTCCTGTGGGTTCTTGATGACGAACACTTCCTTCGATTGGCAGTTGAGGTTCTTGCCCAGCTTGTAGCGCAGGTTGGTGTTCGTGTTGCGGTCGCCGATTATCTTCACCGGCTTCGACGCACGGATACTGCCGTGGTCGGTGGTGATGATGATGCGGCAGTCGATCTGCGAGAGTGCATTGAGCAGGTCAGCCATGACCGAATGGCGGAACCACGAGAGCGTTATCGAGCGGTAAGCCGACTCGTTGTTTGCGAGTTCGCGCACCATTTTCGACTCCGTTCTTGCGTGCGAGAGCATATCGATGAAGTTGACCACGATGACGTTGAGGTCGTTCTTCGTCAGCTCGTTGAGGCGTGCAAGCAGCTTGTCGGCACCCGTCGAGTCGTTCACTTTGTGATACGAGAACGAGTCGTGGCGGCGGTAGCGTTCTATCTGCGTGCGTATGAGCGGTTCCTCGTTGAGGTTCTTGCCCTCGTCTTCGTCCTCGTCCACCCACAACTCGGGGAACATCTTCTCAATCTGCTCGGGCATCAAGCCCGAGAAGATGGCGTTGCGTGCGTACTGCGTAGCCGTCGGCAGAATGCTGGTGTACATGTCCTCCTCTATGTCGAACATGTTGCCTATCTCCTTCGACAGCACGCGCCACTGGTCGTAGCGGAAGTTGTCGATGACGATGAGGAACACTTTCTCGCCCTCGTTTATCGCAGGGAATACCTTGCGCTTGAAGATGTCCGGGCTCATCAGCGGGCGTTCGGTTACGCCCGGTGCCACCCACGACAAGTAGTGCTTCTTTATGAACTTGGCGAAGCCGTTGTTTGCTTCCTCCTTCTGCATCTGCAGCATCTCGGTCATGTTGCTGTCCGTAGAGCTAAGCTCCAGTTCCCAGTGTACCAGTCGGCGGTACGCATCCTTCCAGTCGTCTATCGTGTTGCAGTTCATTATCTGCATTGATATGTCCTGGAAGTTCTGCTGATAGCCCGTCTGCGTCACCTCCGACACAATCTGCTTGCGGTGTATGTTCTTCTTCAGCGTGAGCAGAATCTGGTTGGGGTTCACAGGCTTTATCAGATAGTCGGCTATCTTCGAACCTATAGCCTGATCCATGATGTTCTCCTCCTCGCTCTTCGTCACCATTACTACGGGTGTGGCAGGCGACAGCTCCTTTATCTGTTGCAGCGTTTCGAGTCCGCTGATGCCGGGCATCATCTCGTCGAGCAGCACCAGGTCGAACTTGTGCTGCTTGCACTCTTCGATGGCATCGGTTCCGTTGCTCACGGTCACCACCTCGTATCCTTTGCTCTGAAGGAAGATGATGTGGGCGCGCAAGAGTTCAATCTCGTCGTCTACCCACAGTAAATATCCGTTGCTCATAATGCTCTTTCTTTTTTTGTTAAAAACCGTCGAGGTCGTAATACTCATCGTCGTCGAAGTTGTCTTTCTGGGTCTTGCTGCCCTGCTTCTTCGATGTGCTCTGCTGAGGCTGCGGGTCTTCGCCGAAGTAGAACTCGTCCTCAAGTTGCTTCGGTTGCTCCTTCGCGACGGGCTTCGGTTCTTCCTTAATAACAGTCGTTGCAGGCTCTTCCTCAACAACAGTCGTTGCAGGTTCTTCCTTAATAACAGTTGTTGCAGGCTCTTCCTTAATAACAGTCGTTGTGGGTTCTTCCTCAATCACGGTTTCGGTAGTCGACTCCGTCGGCTGTTCTTCCTCAATGTTCACTACGCCGCTCTCCGTAGTCTGCTTCTCTGCCGGCTGCGGTTCTTCGTCGAAGAATGTGTTCGTAGTGTTCTGGTTGTTCGCAGGCTCCTCCTCGAAGTCGTCGCGCTGCTTTGCTGTCTTCTGTTCGTCAGGCTCAACGACTGGTTCTTCCGGAATGTCGAGCAGATCCTCCGTTGCTATCTTAAGCGGAGCGAAGTTCTTCTCGTAGAACTCGGCGTAGTCGGCGTAGCTGAACTGCTTGCCGAGCAGCGGCAGGTTCACGTCGCTGATTACTATCTGTCGACTCTTGCCCACGAGCTTCATCAGCTGCTTCTGCTTCTGTAGCTGGCGTGCGTACTGCAGTGCCTCGTCGTAGTTGCGGAAACCCTTCACGAGCATACGGTTCAGTCCGTCCACCTGCTCCACCTCTATATCGAAGTTGCGCACCATAAACGATGTGAAGTTGTAGCGAGCCAGCTCGAAGAGCATACGGTTGGCATCTATCGAGTCGGGTTGGTACGCAATCATGTATATGAACGCTGCGTTGCGGTCGTTAGAGAACTCGCGCACCGCCGTCGAGTCGCTTTCGTTGAGCACCTGCGAGCGTCGCTCCCAGATGTTCTCGAGGTCGAACTTGCCGCCTTGCAGCTGTCGTCCCTCGTTCACGCCCTTCACTATCATGCCTGCCATTACGGCTATAGGGCTTTGCGGATACTTCTTCACCACCGTGTTCAGGTCGTCGATGCAGCCCTCGTAGTCGCCGTCGTTCAGCTTGCCCAGACCGCCGATGAAGAGGAACTTGTCGCGGTTGGCACCCAACGGGAACCGCTGTTCGGACACGCTGACATTGCCGCGCACCTCCTTATAGCGCGCCGCCTTGAACGCGTCGTAGGTAGCGGCGTACAGCGAGTCTTCGAGGTGCACGCCGAGGCGCGCGTTCTCCACGAAGTTGGGGTCGGTGAGCAGTGTTGTCCACTCGCTCTCGGGGTACTCCTGCTTGAGTCGTGCCACGTACGAGTCGGCGGTCTGTCGGTCGCCCTTGCGCATATATAATAGGTAGAGGTGATAGTAAGCCTCCGCCTTCTTCTCAAAGTTGGGATAGTCGCCGCCGATGAGTCGCATGAACTGCTTCTCGCTTCGCGGTAGGTTGTCGAGCTTATCCTTGAAGATGACGCCCGAGTTGTAGAGTCCTTCGGCGATGATGCCGTTGCTCGCAGCCACCTGCTCCTCCGTGAACGGTATCTGCGCCATGTAGTACTCGCGTTTGTGTGGGTCGTTCTGTGCGCTGTCAGCGATGAGTGCCAGCGAGTCGGCTATTGCTTCTGCCTGCGCTATGGAGTCCTGCTGCTCCTCGGTGAGTTCCGGCTCGTCGGTCTGGAACGCCACCACCGTCTTGTTCACGCGCTGCCAGTCGTCCACATTCTCGCGCTTGCCCCATTGCTTTTGGAACGCCGCCTTACCCTGGCTCACCGCCATCTGGTTGTAGAAGTACCACTGCGCGTTGCGCTGGTTCTGCTGGCTCTGCTGGTTTGGCATCGTCGTGTTGTTGCCGAACTGGTTGTTCTGCGCCATGTCGTTGCCGCCGTTCATCTGGTTCTGCGCGTCCTGCTCTGCCTGCAGTCGGCGTTCCTCCTTCTCCTTCTTCTTCAGTGCCTCGATGGTGCGGTCGATGGCAGCGTTGCGGTCGCTCTCGCTCATCTTGGCGAGCGACTGCAGTGAGTCTTGCAGGTGTATGGCGTCGGTGTACGGCACGAGGTCGTCCAAAATCTTCGAGCGGTTCGACAGCTCCTCGTAGTCTTTGCGCTCTTTGTCGAGCATACCGATAGCTTGACCGTAGCAGCGTTGCGCGTCGTTGTAACGCTCCTTGTCCCAGTAGATGTCGCCGAGCTTCAGCAGCAGCACGCCCTTCTCTATGCCCGAGCGCGTGGCTTTAGCCGCTCCGCGCTCGTAGGCGTTGATGGCTTGTGCGGTGTCGCTCTGTGCGAGGTATATGTTGCCGATGGCGTAGTACACCTGGTCGAGATATTCCTTGTTCTTGTCCGAGCGTGCCATACGCTTCAGCCTGCCAATCATCTTCTTCGATTGTCCTACGGACATCACCTCCGTCATGCAGATGCGTGCGTTGAACTCCAGCTCGTAGGGTGGGTTGAGCTTCGTCACGTGCTTGAACGCCTTCATAGCCTCCACGTTGTTGCCCAACGCTGCCTGCATCTGTCCCATGAGGAACCACTCGCGTGCGCGTTGCTTGCGTCGCATCTCGTGCTTTATCACGTTGCGCAGGTGGGGTATAGCTTTCTCGTATTCGCCCGTGTGTATGTAGTAGTCGGCGTAGGTGTAGTCCCACTCCTTGCGTGCCGACCAGTGGATGGAGTCGCGCTGCATATTGCGTATCACGTCCTCGGCATCGTAGAGCCAGCCCTCCTCGATGTAGCACTTGGCGAGCCACGCCCTCGACTTGGCGTAGATGGCTGGCTGCGTCTGGTACAGTCGGCTCATGTAGTTGAACGTGGCAGCTGCCTCGTCGAACGCTCCCTTGTAGAACTGCGAGCGTCCCATGAGCAACCACGCTTTCCAAAGGAACGGGTTGTACTCGCGGCGCGAGAGCCACTCCAAGTCCTTCGCCGTCTTCTTGCGTTGCTTCGTCCACTGCGGTCGGCGTTTTATGCTGTGCAGCTTGATGGTCTTCTGACACTTCTCGATGGCGCGGTCGTAGTTCGACTTGCCTATCTCTCGGCTGTTCTTGTTGCTCACGGTGTAGAGCGGGATAAGCTCGGTGAAGTTGTCCTTGTTGCCTTCCTCCTTCTCCAACGAGGCATCGATATACGCCAACGAGCCGTTATAATAAGTGTTATAACGTGCCTTGAACGAGTGCCACCAGCGTGTGCGCGCGGTGTTTTTCTGCGTAGAGCATCCTGTCGCAACCACCAATACAGCTGCGAGAAGGATGGGTACAATATGTCTTGTCTTAAATAGTTTCACGTATAAATAACTCTGTTTGTGGCGTTTTATTGCCTTAACCCTCCCTGAGCATGAATGTTTCGTCCTTTATCTGGTCAGGCAGGTTGATACCGCGCAGTGTCAGACTGCGGCACCAGTCGGCTATCTCCTCGTGGCGCATGGTGTAGAGCACCTCGCTGAACTGCTCCACCTCCTCGTCGGTGTAGCTGTCTGACGGGCGTCCGCTGAACGCGTCGAGCTCCTCGTCGTCGTAGTAGACGATGTCCTTCGTGGCGGCTTCCATCATGCAGTCCTGCTCGCACTTGTCGTTAGTGCCGTTGCATGTGGCGCATGTCTCCACCACGGTTATCTTCTCCTCGCCGTCGTGCTTGCTCAGCTTGGCGATCAGTGCGGCGATGATGCCGAGCACAATTATCGAAATCACTAATATTATCATATTCTCTTCAAAGTTTTATTAGGTGTCCTCCCGCAGATTCCTCCTTAGGAGGGTATGGCATCTTGCCATACCCACGCCGCCTGCTATGGGATATTCTCCCACAGAATACGCCGAATTCACAGAACCTCCTACTGAGAAGAGCCTCCCACGGATTTCACAGATTTACACAGATACTTAGGGCGCGCTGTTCTCCCACAGAATTCACAGAATTCACAGAATTTGGCAGCGTGGGTATGGCAGGGATGCCATACCCTCCTACATCTGTGAACATCCGTGTCATCTGTGGGAGGCTCTTCTCTGCAAGAGGTTCTGTGTATTCGGTGCATTCCGTGGAAGCTTCTTCACCGCTTGTTCGGTTGGTGCAGCAGAGACTGCTGCACCCCCTGGCGGAATCCACAGAAGTAGTGTGCAAATCTCACCACCTCACCATCTCACCACCTCACCATCTATCTCACCTCGAACCCTGCCTTCTGCATGTCCTCCCAGTACTGTGGGTACGACTTCGTCACCACCTGCGGCTCGTTGATGCGCAGCCCGGGGAACACGATTGCAGCCGGTGCGAACGCCATTGCCATGCGGTGGTCGTCGTAGGTGTCGATAGGCTCTAATGTCGGCTCGCAGCGCGTGCCGTCCCAGACGAGCGTGTCGCCGTTCTCGTCGCGCAACACATAACCTAACTTACGTAGCTCGCGCTTCAGTGCCTCGATACGGTCGGTCTCCTTGATGCGTAGCGTAGCCAACCCCGTGAAGCGGAACGGGATGCCGCGTAGCGCGCACGTCACCACCACCGGCTGCGCCAGGTCGGGCACACTACTGAAGTCGTAGTCGAGGCGTGGCAGCATACACGGGTGACTCTTTATGCTCACCGTCGGGAAACGCTCGCCCTCCACCTCGCTGAACTTCGTCTTCACGCCCAAGAGCGAGAAGATATACTTCACGATGGAGTCGCCCTGACGCGACGCGTCCATGAGCCCCTTGAAGCGCACCTCCGACTCGTCGTTCCCCCGCAGTGCCAGCATCTCGTACCAGTAAGCCGCCGCACTCCAGTCGCTCTCTATCGTGTACTTGCGACTCGCGTACGGCTTCGCGTTCACCGTGATGGTGTCCGCGTCGCTCCAGTCGGCATCCGCCCCATACTCGCGCATCATCCACAGCGTGAGGTCGATATACGGGCGCGAGATGACACCGTCCGTGATGCGCAGCTGCAGTCCGTTCTTCAGCGTCGGCGCAATCATCAGCAGTGCCGAGATATACTGCGAGCTGATGTTGCCCGCCACCTCGATGTATCCGCCCTCGAGCGTGCGCCCCTTGATGCGCAGCGGTGGGTAGCCCTCCTCGCCCAAGTATTCGATGTCGGCACCCAAGTATCGCAGCGCGTTTACGAGGATGCCTATCGGGCGTTGCTTCATGCGGTCGGTGCCCGTGAGCACGTGTTCGCCCGGCGTGGCAGCGAGGTAAGCCGTGAGGAAGCGCATCGCCGTGCCCGCCCCCTTGATGTCTATCTCGTACGGGCGGCGTTGCATCGCGTCGATAATCACCTCCGTGTCGTCGCACACCGAGAGGTTCTGCGGCAGTATGTCGCCGCACGACAGCGCATGAATGATGAGCGCGCGGTTGCTGATGCTCTTCGATGCCGGCAGAGCGATTGTAGCGTTAATTGTCTGGGGTGCAGTTATGGTGTATTGCATGATGCGGTTTTGTTTTTACTCTCAATGTTCAGAGTTTGTTTTCTCTATTATGCAAAGTTACTAAAACTATTCCAAACTATTGCGTAATGCGTTGAAAAGTAAAAAAGTAAAAGAGTAAAAAGTAGGAGGTATGGGCATCTTGCCCATAC
>ENA-ORNF01002811-ORNF01002811.1-human-gut-metagenome-genome-assembly--contig:-NODE-2811-length-12410-cov-3.598705_pt1 | contig 12410 bp, 9 predicted proteins | sample MGYA00242110_ERZ509012 | MGnify/ENA primary metagenome ERZ509012 (study PRJEB26280, sample SAMEA2338714) | human gut metagenome | biome: human gut; feature: human-associated habitat; material: faeces... | reverse complement strand
GAAACATTCCGCCCCTACAGTAAACCTGATGATAATGAAAAATATTTTTTTCAGTCTTTTGGCTATATCAGAACTTTAAATCCAATCGACCCTCTTTTATTCTTTCTCCCTCGAAAGTGCCACTGATTATTCTGTTATTTAAATCGAAACGGGTGATATTGATTATTCCATCTTCCAGTTTTTCTTCTTGATTATTCTCATTCTTGAATATAACATCAGTATAGATAGTCTGATCGTCACTCGCTCCTTCTGAGATACTGTAAATAGTGATGTCTTTCTCTTTGGGGTCAATGATGTTGAAAGAAATGGAAGCATTGTTGTCCACTCGGATATCTATGCTGACTATCGCTTTCTCGTCTTCGTTGCGGGCAGGATAATAAGAAGCCTTATCATCTGAGTCATAGCGCTGTCCCGTATATACCCAGCCATCTATCAGGCAACCAAAGGTATTGGCTCCTGTTTGAGTGGCAGGGGGCATGATGGTAGGATCTGCTGAAAAGTCTTCTCTATCACAGGAACAGCATAATGCGATTGTTAATACTATTGTAATAAGATATTTAATCATGGCTTGAATTTTTAAAAATGATAATTGATACCTACTGAGAATCCTAATTGTGAAATGTCGTCCGCCCCCTTCATTGGATAGTGTGGCTGCACCATCCATTCCTTATCATGATAACGAACAGAATACTCGCCGGAATATGCCAGGATATAGTTTATCCTTGCACTGACTCCCCAATGGGTGAAAGCACGGTATTCTCCACCTATGCCAAAGTTCGCCGCCCATTTATTCATGGATACTTTCCGTGGCTTATCATATACCGTACTGTTATCTTGATATAACTGATATCCGGTTCCGGTAGTAAAATACAAGCTGAATTGCTGTTTCAGCCAATGCAGGGAGAACTGTGGAGCAAAATAATGTGTTTGAATTTTATCACTGCTGTTTGGCATGTCGTTAGTATACCGGCTGCCTTGATAAAGTACTCCGAATCCCACCCGTATGGCAGGCTTGTTTCCTATCAGATAAGTATAACTTCCTGACCAGCCTATGCCATTGCGTAAACTTGAAGAGTGTCCAGCTACTCCTATCAGTTTTCCGGTGTAAAAGGTAGGCCCTGTTTGGAGGGACAGGATAGAACGTTCGCTAGTGCCGAATTGTGCGTATAGCACTGATGAATACAGCAGCATGGCTGTTAGTAAAAAACATAATTTACATTTCATAATAGTTGTGTTTGTCTAGTTAAGCATTATAAATACAAAAATAGTAAATCATTGAATATAATGATCTTATTAGCCTATTTATTTTAAACCGAGCATGAAAAATGTGATAGATTAACGCTTATCCGAATCTGTCTTAGGGTGGAAAATAACTGTTATGTAATGATTTGACTTCTTTTGCTACTGAATATTATGTAAATATAGGTACCGAATCGTGAACGAAAGTTATTATTTGAACATTTTCCTATGGAAATTTGTTATAAAGGAAAATATGATATACTTTTGGAAAAAGTTTCCTAGGGAAATAATTAAAGAAGATGATGTAACAGAGTCTGGTTTTAATCATAAAAAGAGAAGATTATGAAAAAAGAGTTTATAAGAAGGTATGGATGGACATTGCTTGGCATTGTGGCAGGAATGGTAGGAGGATACTTATATTGGCGTTATGTGGGTTGTTCCACGGGAACTTGCCCTATCACTTCTTCTCCTGTCAACAGTTCCATTTGGGGGGCGGCAATGGGAGGATTATTGCTCAGTTCATTTATACCGGAACGTAAAGAAATAAAGAAGGAGGAATAAGTATGAATAAGACAATTTTATTTTTTCTAACCCTTATGCTGGTTACCACTACAGCTTGCGGCAGAGGAAACAGTAATAATAACCCTGTAAAAGAAGAAACTATGACAACAGAAGGAGATGGAAAAGTCATACATTTGACTAAAGCTGATTTTTTGGCGAAAGTATATAATTTCGAGAAAAACCCGAAAGAGTGGAAATATGAAGGTGACAAACCGGCTATTGTGGATTTCTATGCTGATTGGTGTGGTCCTTGCAAAATGGTAGCTCCTATTCTGGATGAATTGGCAAAAGAATACGATGGACAGATTGTGATTTATAAAGTGGATACAGAGAAAGAACAGGAACTGGCAGGCGCATTCGGTATACGGAGTATTCCGTCCATTCTGTTCATCCCCATGGAAGGAAAGCCGGAGATGGCACAGGGAGCTATGCCCAAAGCATCTTTTAAAAAGGCTATTGATGAGTTTTTATTGAAAAAATAAGTAATTTTGTGCAATAGCATTCAAGAAGAAGCATCAATATGGAAACTTTATGTAAAATAAGAGACCTCTATCGCGCTATTGCAGAATTTGAAACCCGGTTTGAAAAGGTGCATCACCTTTGTCTGAACGAAGGAATGTTGTTATGCTGTCTCTCCAAGAAGAAACGCTTGTCTTCGGGAGAGATTGCAGAACTGTTAGGCCTTACTAATTCAAATACTTCTAAAGTCATCAGATCTGTGGAAGATAAAGGCTATGTAGAGCGTAATCTGGGAGATAGTGACAAACGACAGATGTATTTCTCGCTTACGGCAGAAGGAAAGAAAATTCTGAAGGAGATGGAATGCTGTAATATTGAGATTCCTGAGTTACTGAGGTCTGTTTTGTAATAGTAAACAAGATACTGCTGTAGATGAAGCCCGTTTTTATTTTTATATCATTGCTGATAATGCTCTGTCCCGCTTTCTCGCAAAGCAGGATGGAGCATTATCTTGACTCCTTGGGACTGGTGAATGTAGGCCGGATGGACCCGACATTGAAAATAGATTTGATGTATACCCGTGCCGACAATTTTACCGGGAAAGTCCTTTATGAGGATTTGCAGGAGGCCTATCTTCATCCCGAGGCTGCCAAAGCCTTGTTGCAAGCGCAAAAGCGGTTGAAAGAGTTGTATCCAGGTTATTCTTTGATTATTTATGATGCCGCCCGTCCCATGTCCGTGCAGCAGAAAATGTGGAATGTGGTAAAAGGTACTTCCCAAAATATATATGTATCCAATCCGGCTCGGGGAGGAGGATTGCATAACTATGGTTTGGCGGTAGACGTAAGTATTGCAGATGAAAAAGGAAATCCTTTGCCTATGGGGACCAAGGTGGATCATTTGGGCAAGGAAGCCCATATAGATACTGAGGCGGCAATGGTACAGCAGGGAGTCATTACAGCACAGGAACGGAGAAACCGCTTGTTGTTGCGTCGGGTCATGACGGATGTGGGTTATAAACCTTTGCGCAGTGAATGGTGGCATTTTAACTTCCGCAGTCGTGAAGAGGCAAAACGGAACTATAAAGTAATTAGATAAAGGATGGAAATATCAACAAAAACACTCCATTTCATCGAAGAACATAAGGAGGACGATACGCGTACACTGGCTTTGCAAAGTAAGAAATATCCCGATGTAGACATGGCGGCAGCTGTCACACAAATTGCCGGACGGCAGGTAGCGGCCCGCAAGTTGCCTTCATGGCATCTGGTTTCCGCATTGTGGTATCCTCCTCATTTGTCTATGGAGCAATGTTCTTCCGAAGCAACTGCTTTGTATAAGGCCTCTTTGTTGGAAGGCGATACTTTTGCCGATTTAACCGGAGGTTTCGGCATTGATTGCAGTTTTATCTCCCGGAATTTCAAGCAAGCTGATTATGTGGAGAGGCAGACGGAGCTCTGTGAGCTGGCTTTGCATAATTTCCCTTTATTGGGGCTGGGGCATATCCGGATACATAACCGGGATGGGGTGGCTTATTTGCAGGAAATGCTTCCGGTAGATTGCCTGTTTCTAGACCCTGCCAGAAGAGACGGACACGGTGGCAAGACGGTTGCCATCTCTGATTGCGAGCCGGATATAAGTGCTTTGGAGTCTTTGCTGGTTGACAAGGCAAAGAAGGTGATGGTGAAATTATCGCCTATGCTGGATATGTCATTGGCATTGAACGAGCTGAAAACAGTTCGTTCGGTGCACATTGTCGCTGTGAATAACGAGTGTAAGGAGTTATTGTTGATATTGCAAAAAGAGGCCGTTTCATCGGAAATAAGCATCCATTGTGAGCATATTGCAGGCAACGGTGAGAGCCAGCATTACACCTTTACCTTGAAGCAGGAAAAGGCATCGGCCTGTCCCTTGACTGGTCAAGTCGGAACTTATTTATATGAACCGAATGTTGCTATACTGAAAGCCGGTGCTTTTCGTTCCCTCACACAAACCTATCCTGTGATGAAACTTCACCTCAGCAGCCATTTATATACCTCTGCTTCTTTGGTTCCGGATTTTCCGGGACGCCGTTTCCGGGTTGAGTCCGTATCGGGCTTTGGAAAAAAGGAACTGAAAGTGTTCTTGATGGATATGGACAAGGCGAATATTACGATCCGCAACTTTCCATTATCGGTTGCGGAACTTCGCAAACGTTTGAAACTGAAAGAGGGAGGAGATGATTATATCTTTGCCACTACCTTGTCCGGCGGGCAGAAAGTCTTGATTAGAGGGAAGAAGTGTTAGTTTATAATCAGTTTGTAACCTATTCCCCTTACATTCACAATCCGTATACTGTTGTCTTTGGACAGTTTATGGCGTAATTTCGTAATAAATACATGCAGGCTGCGTGAATTGAAGAAACTGTCATCTCCCCATAGCTCCAACAAGATACTTTGGCTGTTCACCACTTCATTCCGGTTCTCACACAGGCGTTTTAAGATTTCCGATTCTCGGTGGGAGAGTTCTTGTATGTTCCCTGCAAAATCCAGTTGTTGGGTGATGGAATTGAATTGATATCCTCCGATGGTGTAAGTATTGGTTATTTCTTTTTCCACAAAAGCTTTGTGCATCAAGGCTTTGAGGCGTACAATAAGCTCCTGCATGCCGAATGGTTTTTTCAGATAGTCATTAGCTCCCAGTTCAAATCCTTTTACTACATCATTGATGGCAGACCGGGCGGTGAGGAATAATACCGGGGTTGCTTTATCCGATTGGCGGATGCGGCGTACCATTTCAAAACCATCCATACGGGGCATCATGACATCGGCCACCAATACGTCCGGTTTCTGTTCGAAAAACTTTCTTAAGCCTTCTTCACCATCTCCGGCGGTAGTAATGATAAAATCCTGTTCTTCCAGTGTGTCCTTGATAATCATGGCAAGAGTCTGTTCATCCTCTACTAATAAAACGTGTATCTTTTCCATTTGCTTATTCGGGAATTTTAAGTGTAAAGGTACTGCCTTTTCCTGTGCTGCTTTCCACGGAAACAGTTCCTTTATGCTGTTCTATCATTGTTTTTACATAATAAAGTCCTAATCCATATCCTTTTACATTATGCAGATTACCGGTCGGAACCCGATAAAACTTATCAAACAGATGTTTTTGTCTGTCGGCAGGAATACCTATTCCTTTGTCTTGTATCTTTAGCATCACATAAGCGTTACGGTCACTGTTACATGGACTGCTGCAGCGTGTTGCAGAAATGCAAATATATGCCTTTTCATCGGAATATTTTATAGCATTGTCTATCAGATTGCTGATCACGTTGTACAAGTGCAAGCGATCTGCGCGTAGGATCATGTCTTCTTTCATAATAAGTTTGAACTCAGTCGGCTTATCAGCTTTCAACCTATGTTGGCTTATCAGATTTTCCAACATAGGCCTCAGTTCGACAAGCTCATAGTTTAGACGGAAATTCTTCCGTTGTTCCATACTCATGGAAAGGATCTGCTCCACCAATCCGCTGAGCTGTTTCAGCTGGGCTTGGATAATCTGAAGATAGTTCTGTCGTTTCGTCAGGTTTTCTGCTCCGTTGAAGTTCAGTAATGCATCGTTGGCGGCGTAGGCTACGGCTATCGGAGTTTTCAGTTCGTGAGTAATGTTATGTGTGAAGTCCTCTTTCATTTCTTCTACGCTTTTCTGCCTTAAGATGATACGGATAAGAAACCAGAATGACAACCCCAATATAATAATGATAAAGAAAGAGGTATAAAGTATCCCCTTCATTTGTTGCAAGACGATGGTATTTGTCGGTTCCACCCATAACCGGTATGCCATTTTGTTGTACAAGTCATAATTGTAATAGTAGCTCACTGCTTCTTTGCCCGGTCTGTATTTTTGAGGTGAACTGAGTCCTTGTACGATCGTGCTGTCTTGACGTAAATTCACTATTTCGATGCGATGAGGCAGGTAGATGATTCCGCGCATGGCAAGTGTCCTTGTAAAAAGGCTGTCGAAAGTGTGCAGGTTGATTTCCGTGAAAAGGTCCAGCTGGCTGTGGATACCCCGTTGGAAGTATTTGGTGAGCAGTTCCAGTGTACCGTTTTTGTCGATAGTAGTAGATACCGGTTCATTGATTTCCAGACCAAATCTTTTTTGCTGTTTGAAAGGCTCGGTTTCTATAACTTTGGTAATCAAAGCACTGCTGTCCAGATTAATACTGGATTCGATATAGCCATTTATGGTTTCGTTGCTTCGTTTCACGGAATCGCACCGTTCCATCATTTCATTGTAGTCACTCACCTGTAATGTTTCTATCAGGCAATTGTCCATATCCTTCTTCATCGAGGTGTATAATCCTGTCAACCAATATGCCTGATAGGCAAAGACGCCTATCAGCGAAAGGATAATCAATGCGGCTATGGCTTTAAACGGTATCTTCATGGTGAGACAAAAATAGGCACAAAATAAGTATTTTCTTTCTTTTGATAACACTAAATAAGACTTCGTAAGCTGGTGGTAACACATACGGAACACTTTTAGCCTTTACTTTGCATAGACCTTAAAAATAAAACGACGATGAGGACAGTGATTATCTTTTGTTTATGCTTGTTTACATTCACGGTACAGGCGCAGGACGATGTGAATTATACCTATATGGATAGTCTTTTTCAGCAGCTGCCGGAAGTGTTGGTGAAAGGTGAACGTCCTGTAGTAAAAGCAGAACGGGGAAAACTGATTTACGATTTGCCCCGAATGGTAGAACGGCTTCCGGTGAATAACGCCTACGAGGCGGTAAAGGAACTGCCCGGCATCGTGGAACAAGACGGTAATCTGACATTGGGCGGTCGCGGTATAACGGTGGTAATAAACGGAAAGGTCAGTACATTGGATAAGGAAGATCTACGGACAGTACTCGAAAATACCCCTGTCAGTCGTTTGGAGAAAGCGGAAATCATGTATGCTGCTCCGGCCCGTTACCGGATTCGTGGAGCCATGGTGAATGTTATTCTAAAATCGAATATTGGACAGAAACCTGCTTTGTCCGGCGAAGTGGCGGCTATGTATGAACAGTCCCGCAGGGAAGACATTGCAGGCCGTGGAAATTTGCTTTACACTTCCCGGCGCTTTTCGGCGGATGTGATGTATTCATACGGGTTCAAACATACCACTTTCGGATTGGACAAACAGTCATGGCACACTATGGCGGGGGAAGTACACGAGTTGGATTTGAAAACAGAGGCTAAAGGGTATGGCGGCCGGCATAACCTCCGCTTGGGGGCGGATTATGATTTCGGGAAGAAGAACTTGTTGAGTGTGGTTTACAATACACAATACCGCTATGGACAGGACTGTACAAAAATGCGTGGAACAGCCCACAGTGATAAAACGGATGACGGCAGCCGCCAGTTACATAATGTGACAGCCGACTATCAATCTTCTTTCGGCCTTTCGGCAGGAATGGATTTCCTTTTTTTCTCCAGTCCGTCACAGACCTTCTTACAGAAAGATATGCAAAGTGTCCGTCAGACATTGAATTATGACAGCAACCAACGTATCAACCGCTGGTTGTTCTATGCCAACCAGCTTCATTCCTTGCAAGGTGGAACCGAGATCAATTATGGTGTAAAGTATACTACCACACACGATAACAGCTACCAGTTCTATCGGGATGGTGAAACTGGAGCCTTGACTCCCGATAATTCCGAGAAACTGCTTCGAAAAGAATATACTCTGAATATGTACACCGGTGCTTCACATAGTTTTGGAAAGAAGTTTTCTGCCGAAGTTTCCTTGGCCGCAGAGCTTTATCATGCTGAGGGACGCCATAGCTGGATGCTGTATCCCACTGTAAACACAACTTATACTCCGGCAGATGGTCATACCTTGCAAATGTCCTTCACCAGTAATCGCAAATATCCCGCTTACTGGCAGTTGCAACCTATTATACAGTATGTGGACAGCTATACCGAGGCCCATGGAAATCCCGACCTGAAGCCAAGTTCCAATTATTCGCTCGACTTGAATTATCTGTATAAGAATAAATATATGATAGGGGTGAATTACAATTACACCCCCGATTACTTTGTGCAGCTTCCTTATCAATTGCCCGACCGTCTGGCGGAGATGAATCAGTTTGTGAATTATGATTTTCAGAAAAGATGGACCATACAGACTATGGCTTCTTATAAAGTGAGTACATGGTGGAACGGGCGCATTTTTGCTTTCGGTCTGTTCTCCCATGACAAGAACAGCCATTTCCATGATATTGCATTCGACCGGCATAAATTCAGCGTCATCCTGAATACCACAAACACATTCATTTTATCGAAGAAACCGAATATCATAGGTACGTTGGCTGGTTTTTACCAATCACGTGCCATACAAGGGGTGTATAACTTAAGTCCTATTTGTAATATTTCGACTTCACTTCAGTGGACTTCTCCGGATGGAAAGACGAAGGTGATATTGAAAGGAAATGATATTCTTAATACATCGAACATGACCACCCGGCTGGCGTGGGGGCAGCAACGGAACCGGACAGAAATGAATTGGGACAATCGTAGCTTTACATTTTCATTCCTCTATAAATTCGGCGGATACAAAGAGAAGAAACGTACCGATGTCGATACCAAGCGGCTGGGACGATGATTTTTTAGTGGTTAGTAATCACTAACCACTAATCACTAAATAAATTATGGGTACTATTACAAAGAAGGCATTTCCCGTACTGAACATGCACTGTGCGGGATGTGCCAATAATGTTGAAAAAACAGTTCGCAAGCTGCCGGGCATTGTAGATGCTTCAGTAAACCTTGCCACCAATACACTCTCCGTCTCGTATGAAGCCGACAAACTGGCTCCCGGAGAGATCCGGGCGGCTGTGCTTTCCGGAGGGTACGACCTTATCATAGAAGAAGAAAACCTGAAAGAGGAACGGCGCGAGGAAGCACAACACCAGCACTATCGCAAGCTGAAAATGCAGGTCGTCGGTGCTTGGGTATTCGCTGTTCCGATGTTGCTTTTGTCTATGGTCTTCATGCATGTGCCATATTCAAGCGAGATACAGCTATTACTGACCCTTGCGGTGATGATTCTTTTCGGCGGTTCGTTTTACACGGGCGCATGGAAGCAGGCGAAGTTAGGACGTAGTAACATGGATACGTTAGTAGCCCTTAGCACGTCCATCGCATTTCTGTTCAGTGCATTCAATACTTTCTTTCCGGAGTTCTGGTATAGTCGCGGTTTGGAGCCGCATGTCTATTACGAGGCTTCCGTAGTTATTATTGCTTTCGTGCTGACCGGCAAATTAATGGAAGAGCGTGCAAAAGGCAACACAACTGCTGCGATTAAAAAGCTCATGGGGTTGCAGCCGAAAGTTGCACGCGTATTACGTAATGGAATTGAGGAAGAAATCTTAATCGACCAGTTACAGGTTGACGATCTGGTAGTTGTCCGCCCCGGCGAACAGATTCCGGTAGATGGGGTTCTTGCCGAAGGAGATTCTTTTGTGGATGAAAGCATGATTAGCGGTGAACCGATTCCGGTAGATAAGAAGAAGGGAGATAAAGTGCTTGCCGGCACCATCAATCAACGTGGCTCATTTATCATCAAGGCATCACAGGTAGGCAGTGAAACGGTGCTTGCCCGTATTATCGCTATGGTGCAGGAAGCACAGGGCAGCAAAGCTCCCGTGCAACGCATTGTCGATCGTATTACGGGGATTTTTGTACCTGTCGTATTGGGCATTGCCATTCTTACATTTGTATTGTGGGTCACCATTGGTGGTAGTGAATATATCTCTTATGGTATTTTGTCGGCTGTTTCTGTTCTTGTCATTGCTTGTCCATGTGCTTTGGGACTTGCTACACCTACTGCATTGATGGTGGGTATAGGCAAAGCTGCCAGCCAGCATATTCTGATTAAAGATGCAGTGGCTTTGGAACAAATGCGCAAAGTAGATGTCGTTGTACTGGATAAAACGGGAACACTGACTGAAGGGCATCCTACAGCTACCGGATGGTTATGGGCGCAGTCGCAGGAACCACATTTCAAAGATGTACTTTTAGCTGCGGAAATGAAATCGGAGCATCCGCTTGCCGGCGCTATTGTCTCTGCGCTTCAGGATGAGGAAAAAATAAAACCTGCCGTGTTGGATAGCTTTGAAAGCATTACGGGAAAAGGAATTAAAGCCTCGTATGAGGGACATACTTATTGGGTAGGCAGTCATAAACTCCTGAAAGATTTCAGTGCGACAGTAAGCGATGTGATGGCTGAAATGCTGGTTCACTATGAATCGGACGGTAACGGCATCATTTACTTTGGACGTGAAAACGAGTTGTTGGCTATCATTGCTGTTTCCGACCCGATAAAGGCTACTTCTGCCGAAGCAGTGAAGGAACTGAAACGTCAAGGGATTGACATCTGTATGCTGACGGGTGACGGGCAACGGACTGCACTAGCCGTTTCTTCCCGTTTAGGAATCGAACGTTTTGTTGCCGACGCTCTGCCGGATGATAAGGCCGAATTTGTGCGTGAGCTTCAAATGCAGGGAAAGAAGGTTGCGATGGTGGGCGATGGTATCAATGATTCGCAGGCATTGGCATTGGCTGACGTCAGCATTGCCATGGGAAAAGGAACGGATATTGCTATGGACGTGGCTATGGTGACTTTGATGACATCGGACTTGTTGCTACTTCCTAAAGCCTTCCAGTTGTCAAAGCAGACGGTCAAACTGATTCATCAGAATCTTTTCTGGGCGTTTATTTATAACCTGATCGGTATTCCTATTGCTGCCGGTATCTTGTTCCCGCTGAATGGTTTGTTATTGAATCCGATGCTGGCAAGTGCCGCAATGGCGTTCTCCAGCGTGAGTGTAGTGCTCAATTCGTTGAGCTTGGGAAGAAAATAAGAAACGAACCATAAAAAGACAGGAACCTGTAAGCAGTAAATGCTGAATGGTAAGCTGTAATATTTATGAACAGTGAACAACAAATAATAGACGGTGAATACTTTGCGGATAATGCGCAATTTATTCACCGTTCATTGTTTTACAACTCACCATTTATGTTTTCTATCGTCCTTTGTATAAATTATCTGTTTCTAAATTCCAATGGCGTCATTCCTACATATCGTCTGAAATACTTGCCAAAGAAAGAGGCACTGGGGAAGTTTAGAGAATATGCGATTTCTTGGATAGTCATATTGGTACCTTTCAGTTTGGCTTTAGCATCCATAATGACAATATATGCAATAGTGTCCAATACACTTTTACCTGTCACTTGTCTCACAGTCGTGCTTAGATGTTGAAGAGATATACCTAATTTATCTGCGTAGAACTGTGCACGACGTTCATTTTTATAATTCTCGGTGATAACATGAATCAGTTCCCGGCAGATTTCTTTTTTTCGATTCGAACTACCGTTTTCACCCGGAAATTTATGATATATCAATCGTATGCTTGTCAGGATGGTCTGAAGAGACAATTCAACCAATTCAGAATCCATTTCGAAGTTCTCATTGCAACTGGCCCGTGATAATAGAGCAAAATAGTCTTTCAGATAACTGGCTACCTCTTCATTAAGAGGAACCGCCGGCTGTTCTATCAGTTTGGGATATGCGTTACCAATATTCTTCATCAGGTTGATTCGTCCGGCGCAATGTGCGGAAAAGCCGGCAAAGCAAAGGCATACCTTTTCTGTTCTCTCCCGAAACTGAATGATTGTTCCCGGTAACAGAGTTATCAGGTCATTAGGACGAATCTCATAATCAAGCAGATTGATGGAGGCTTTCATCGAACCTTCGGTACAGATGGCAACAATACATGCTTGCAACCGGCAAGATTGCTTGTAAATATTGAGAATGTCTTCTGTTACATTCGTCCATGCTAATACTTCGGTAGGCAAGTCTACCTGTGGAAAGTCCATTTTCATAGTTGTGTTTGTTATATTGGGCCAACAAATGTACGCATTTTCTTTTTATTTCTTACCTTTGTTTTTATGAAAACATTTTTTATTGATTGGAATTTGATACCATACGCCGAAGCATGGCAACGGCAGACAGAATGGTTTGATAACATTGTCCGGGCAAAAGTTCAGGGCGAGAGTTATGAAAACCGTATTGTGATGTGCGAACATCCCCATGTTTATACATTAGGACGTAGCGGGAAA
>ENA-ORNF01002810-ORNF01002810.1-human-gut-metagenome-genome-assembly--contig:-NODE-2810-length-12413-cov-5.802314_pt1 | contig 12413 bp, 15 predicted proteins | sample MGYA00242110_ERZ509012 | MGnify/ENA primary metagenome ERZ509012 (study PRJEB26280, sample SAMEA2338714) | human gut metagenome | biome: human gut; feature: human-associated habitat; material: faeces... | reverse complement strand
CGAAGACGAGGGGCATATTTCTGGTAAAGACAATCGCCCAATATTTGGTAACGAGCCTGGGAGGTAATATGCCAAAAGATAAGTATTTAACTAAGAATGAGTTTCGTCTTGATTTGAATAGAAACCATTTTGGTAAAGATTTGAGGCCGCATCCAGCCTATATTACGGCTAGGAGAAGGCATATGTATAGAGCCAATTCCATAACACATGCTAGGCGAACTACTGACGGGTTTGAAACACTTGTTATAGATGAAAATCCAAATAAGCTTAGCAAAGATAAAAGGCCAACTCGTTTGAGCCGGCCTTATTGGCAGAATAGTAGTAAGTTTAGCAATTATACATTAAAAAATTTTAGGTATTCAAACAAATCTCGTAAGGAAATACACAAATTTAATAAAAAATTCAAATAAAAAAATTCAACCCCCGTGCTGTGTTTCCACAATAAAATTGCCTTTTGGGCTTGGTTGAATTTAAATATATTATACGCTAATTTTTAAAAAAGTCAATATAAAAGGAGAAAAAATATGAAATTTTTTAAGAGTTTATGCATAACGCTTGCGTTCGTGTTGCTAGCTGGTAGTGTAGGGTTTGGTACCTACAAGCTTTTAAATCGTAAGCCCGGCGGCGGGGTGGTAAGCGCGGATAACGCTGCTAAAATATATAATGTTGACGTCAAAAAATTCGATTATGATTTTACTGACGTTGAGGAAAAGTTCGTTAATGCAACCTTTATTGCTGATGAGTTCACTGGTTATGATTTAACCAATCAAGGGCATATTGCTGCGATTTTAAACAAAATTTTAGTAAATCGTTTTGTTTACAAAGATCCCAATAATGTATCGGCTGTTGATGTGGTTTACGAAAATGGTTATTTCACTGTTGAATATCCTGGTTACAAGTTTGTTACATATAAGGAAAACGGTTCAAGTTGTTTTAATGCTCATTGGCAAGTTGTTGATGGCGGTTTGATTATAACGCTTTCAAAAAACAGTGGAGCAGTGTCGTGCTATGATTTGGAAACGCTTAATTCGCACGACCCCGAGTTTACTTATTCATTTAAACCTGAATATGTAACTAAAAATGTTATTTGCGATACAAACGCTTTTTGGTTTAACGTTTATAAAGTTAAGTCTGAAAATATTAAAGCAGAAATGTCTAAGGCCGAGATGGCTGGTGTTTTGAATGAAATGTTTGCTACAATCACTGATAACAACAGTGGGGTAACTTATGATTCTGAAATGGATGGTTATGGATCTTCACCAATGACTTATAGCCGTGGTTGGTATGGTTTTTTTCAACCAGGCACTGCTGCATATCCACATTCTAGAATTAAAATTTTAGCAAAATTTGTTGAGGGCTATGTTTATGTTTGCCCATTTTACTATACGTCAGCTGGTTGTCCAAGTTCATTGACTCGTGATCCATTTATCTCTTATGGCGATAAAGAAGTTACGGCTAATGCAGCTATGAATTACTCATTTACTACTAATGAGGGCTATGAAATGGTTGGTATTGAAACGCGTCCATTTTTGGATTCGCCATATTTCTATGCTGGCGTTCAAGTAAATTCGACTAATACAGAGTATTCATTTTCAAACTTAAACCAAGCGCGTGAAATGCTTGGAATTAAAGAAGAGGATGGCGCGTTCTCGATGACGAAACGAGTTGACCACGAAGACTATATTGAATATGTCTTTAACCTAAAAACTGACAATATGTCACTCGATTTTAACGTTAAAGTATACAAAAACAACGTCTGCGTTTTGGATTATAACAAATATTACTACGTTGATAATAACGGCCAAGTCCAGACGTTTAGCGTAACTGATATAACCAAACCTGACAGCCCATTTGTCTATTACTGTGAGACGCAAACGCACTATTACTACTTACGCCGCGTTGATGTATTAACTAGTTACCAGCTTAAAATCTCAAAAGAGATATTGACTATTGAACTTAATAAGTCTGAGCAGAGCGCTTAAAGGGGGTGATAGATGTGATGAAGAAACAAGGTCTTGGCTTTTGGGGAGTGTTATTCTCAATTATCCTTGCAATCGTGATGATAGCAGCAATTGTTGCCATCGTGGGCTTAATCTTGGCAAACGTTCACGGTGTTCGTTTCGATACTGAGATTCAATCTTGGTTTAAGGCAGCAGTGCGTATTCCGTCGTTAATTGGCTTACGTTAGGTATCAACTGGGGTTAAAAGTTTTTCCCCGCCCGAGGGGTAAAAAAGCACGACTCATTTTGTTTTCCTGGTTAACAGAAAATCAGGAGCCGGTTTAGTCGGTTGTCCGGTTTCTCCAACAAACAACTGACAGCCATTGAGTGGCGGTGCGCAACGTCGCTCTAAAAAGTGTGGGCTACTTAAAGCCTAATAAAATTAATGGGGTGGCGACCCTAACCGCTAAGGAGAAAAATATGGAAGAATTAGTAAATGTAACAGAAGACGAGGTTATCTCATCAACAAAAGTCGAGAAAAATGACGAGCTTAAAAAGCAGATTAAAGGTATCCGTTTTATGAAAGTTAAGGACAATTTTAACCGTGAAACACCAGTCGTTAAAATAACGCTTTCAAATGGTTATGAAAAAGAGTTAAAAATAACTGACGACCAGCTTGAACTTGTTCGAATTCTTGCTGAGGACAATAACAACAAGGTTGTTAAAGACTGTAACTTTATGAGTAAGGTTTCAAAAAAGAAACAGACGTCTTACGTTGGCTTAGATATCTTATTGGTTAATGGTTCAACAATTCCAACGCTTTGTTCGTTCTCATTGATGGATATAATCAAGGCTTTGGCTGCAAGAAAAGCAGCACCAGCTGTTAAATAGCTTTTAATAAAATTAAATAGACGAAATAAAACCACTATTCATTTAGTGGTTTTATCGTAGGATATTGGCCTAATCTTACCTGATGAGTCTAAGGTCAATAAAAGGGGGAAGAAAAGTGATAACAATCGTTTGTGGTAAGCCTGGCGCGGGCAAAACAAGCTTGCTAGCGTATCTTAAAATACGTACTATGACAGTTGATAGAATTAGTCTTTTAAAACGTTCTATTAGCTTAATATTGCCTCTTAATGCCGCTGGCTACCATTTTACTCTGCCAACCGAACACGTTACCTATTCAAATTTTTGGACTGTTTCAAAGGGCAAATTTATTCAGCTTTTTACAGACTATTCATTGGATGGTTTCGAGTTTGGTTTACCCGACCCGGATCATCCAACTAAGCTTATTCCTCCCGGTTCACAGTTGTTTTTAATGGAAAGTCAGTCTTTTTTAAACAGTAGGGTATCTATGAGTTTTCGTGACAGTGTTTCGCGAGCTTATGAAAATCACAGGCATTGGCACCTGGATATCTTTCTTGATGCCCAGCGCGCCACGTTAATTGACCTTAATGTGCGAGAGCTTGCGGGTGAATTGATTGAGGTTGAAAAATTAACGCTAGATTATGACAAATTTGGCGCTATATCGGCTTGTAAGTGGCAGTGCAAGGTTTTCACTGACGCTAGCGCCTTTGAGGCGTATTTAAGTACTGGCAAGGCTGAGGGTGAATTTGAAAAACGTGAGTATGTGTTTCAAGGTAATATTTTTGAGTGTTATGATAGTCATCAAAATTTTGCGTTGTGGCTTGAAGGGGCTGAAAATAAGGATTTTAGCTATATGCATAACGAAAAGCCAATGCCAGATAAGGAATATATTGAAAGGTATATTGAAGCGCATTCGCTAAACAATATGTCGCGTTTAAACTATTACAAAAATTCGAAAGGAGGTAAAGATGTTTCTAAGAAAAAAGCAAGAGAAAGTGAAGAAAATTCAGAAGCTATCGAAATTTTACTCTCTTGAAGAATTAAACGAGTATTATTCTGTTGAATTCCAGAAGCTTGTGTCGATGAAAGACTATGTTGAAGATCGTTTCTTCTATTATATGTTGAAAATACTTGAAAAGAGGTATAAGTGGGATTATAAGCAAGTTTCTCGAACTGAAAGACGTGAGTTTAGAGTCAATAAGGTTCTGTATGCTGACGCCCAAAAACGTGGTGAAATTGACCCGTATTCGTTTAAAAATAAGCCGGATAGTACGCCAGATTTAAGCGAACAAGTTCGCACCGAGCTAATTAAACTTATGCACGAAAATAAGCCGTTAGCAGCCTGTGTAGAGGGCGAAAATAGCCCAACGGCGATTGAGAGAGAGGCGCCACGCGCCGAAGAAAAAGACGAAAGTTAAACTCTACGTAGAGTTTATTCCGGGCCAACGCAACTAGCCAACAACTTGGCATAGTTCGCGTTTTAAAGCTCGGGGGTTTGGGGCTTGCCCCAACAAGGGGTTCGGGGCATCGCCCTGAACTGCCAAAATTGGCAAAAATAGAGCGACGAGCGACAGCAGTTGCCTATTAAGGCTAGTATTACCTTAATAGGTAACTGCGTCGCATCGTCGCATTAAAACCTGAATACTAGATAAAATCTAGGGTTGAGGGTTTAAACCACAGCGTCGCATTGCGTCGCATAAGGCATATAACAGCGTCGCATTGATGTTTTTTGGAGAAAAACTATGAGTGAAATTGAACAATATGTTGATTCGGGCGTTTCAGTTGCAGCTGATCCGTCTGAGGCTAGTCAGCAAGAGATTAATACTGATGTTGTTGAAGAAAAGGTCGTTAAAACACAAGCCCGTCGTTGGATGATAACAATAAACAACGAGGAACGAACCGACGATCAACTGTGTGAGTACATTCGAAACCTTGAACACTTTAAGTATTATGCTTTCCAACGTGAAAAAGGTAATGAAACCGGAACCGAACACATTCAATTATTTTTGGTTTTCAATATTGGTAAGCGTTTTGAAACAATCAAGAGATATTTCGAACGTGCACACATTGAAAAGGCAAGAGGATCTAACGTTCAGTGCCGCGATTATTGTACTAAAAGCGATACGCGAATTAGCGGGCCTTACGAGGAAGGCAACTTCGCTGAGGAACGTGCCCGCACCGACCTAACCAACTTTTATGAGATGATCGATTTAGGCGCTACGGATAACGAAATTCGAACAGCTTATCCAGGCTTGTATTCGCGCTATTACAATCTTATTGAGGCTGAACGACAAAAGAACCTAGCGCAGAAATACGATAAGTGTTTTAGAGATGTTGAGGTAACGTATCTGTATGGCCCTCCGGGGTGTGGTAAGTCAACATATGTAGTTAACGAGGTTGGTTTTGGTAATTTCTTCCGAGTGGTTAACTACAAGAAAAACCCGTTCGATGGCTACAAAGGTGAAGATGTAATTTGGTTGGAAGAATTTCACAGTCAGTTTAATGTTGAGTTCTTTCTAACGCTTGTAGACCGGTTCCCGATGACGCTTCCGTGCAGGTACTCAGACAAAGTAGCGTGCTTTACTAAGATATATATTACGACCAACATTCCGCCGGATGAACAATATCCTCAAAGCGAATATCCGTCTCAACACGCAGCGTATATTCGTCGATTAGGTAATATTGGATATATGGATGCTAACCATCAAATTGTCTGGCTGAAAAAATTGGATAGAAACGAACAAATAACAATGTTAGGAGATGCTGCTGATGATATATTCGAAACCCAGAACTAAGCTTAGTGATTATATGAAAACGAAATATAAGAAAGAAATGTGGCGTTTAATTGAGTGTATACCGCCCCGTGATGACCCAAATTATCAGTTTCATATAAAGTGTATTGTGAACCTTGAAGAGGCGTTAGGCATTGAAAGCTGCTTTAAAAATGAACTAAAAGAGGAGGTGAGAAAATGAGTATTGATTTAACTAAAATTGTTAAGTCCAAATATTGGATGCTATCTTGGGCTGTTAACGGCATCGATGATACAACGATTGAGCACACATTAAAGGGCGTGCCGATGCTTGTGCGTTACGTCTTCCAGCGCGAGCGGGATAATAAAGCAAAGAGTGAACATGTCCACGCTTTGGTTGAATTTTCTGCATCAAAAGATATTAATGTTATTAAAGAGTGCTTAGGCCCCGCAGATTTTATCTTCCCGGCTAAACAATTTGGTGGTGCGTTGTATTCTTACTGTACGAAGCCGACCAATTGTGTTAGCGGGCCATATTATTATGAAAAAGAGGAGAAAAACTAGTGAGAACAAAAGAAAGAATAACTGAATTATCGAGCACGATAAAAGAGTTTAAAGAAATCTGTTATAAATGTAAATGTAAGCAACACGATGCCTTGCTTTTGGCTAATAATGCAATTAACGAATTGAAACAGAAAGCGGTTATCCCGTTAGCAAATATTGGGGATAAATTGTATATGATACCAACAAAAACCAACGGTTTGAATTATTTGAATGCATATACGCTTTTAGAAATATCGATAAGCGAAATTGGTGTTAGATACCATTTGTCTGCTTGCGAACCTAAAAAGGGTATAGAACAGCTTTATGCTGCCTCTCACGAAATGTTTGGTGAAAGTATATTTAAAACTTTTGATGAAGCGTTGTTGCGATTGCAAGAATTAAAGAAAAATGCTAATTAAGTGAGTAGTAGGTGAGTAGTGTGATTTGCTAAATGCTAGATTTTTTCTAAGAATAATGCTTGTTGTGTGTGTATGTTCAAGTCCCTTCATCCGCACCATAAAACAATATATTGTGTTAAATCGCAAAACTAACCACAATATATTGTGTTAAAGTAGTCCCCTAAGGGGGCTATTTTTTTACCCAAAAACAAACTCAGGTAGTATTTGAATAGTGCATTTGAGGTTTTTTTGTGTTGTTTTAACCATCTAAAAGTTTTGCAAAATCGTTGTTTAACTTTAAATTTTTATGCGTATAAACACGTTTAGTAATAACGCTGCCTATTTGGTGGCCAACCCATTGCTGTATTATGTGCTCAGGTATATTTTTCTCTTGACAGCGCGTGATGAAAGTGTGCCTTAGTTCGTGAATTTTAAAGTCGGGCAAGTTGGATAATTTTAGGATTTCTTTAAATTTTTTTTGTAAATAATTGCCTGAAAGCGTAAAGATTCTATCATCCTCTTTGGTGCTTGTATACTTGTTTAAAATTTGTTTTGTTTTTTCTAGTAGTGGCATAATGCGGTTACTAGTTGCGTTTTTAGTGCTAGTGTCATCTGTTGCTTCACTAAAACTTTCATCAATTTTTAATGTCATATTTTTAAAGTCTATATCGTTAAATTTTAAACCCAGTGCCTCTCCTTTTCTTAGCCCTTGATAAAGAGTTACTAAGAAGTAATCGCCTGTCTTATTATTTAATGATTTACAAGTATAAATAAAGGCTTGTTCTTGTTCTGGCGTAAGAGCATTGGTCTCTTTTTTATTATGTTTAGGTTTTTGTAATAGCTTTACTGGGTTGTCGTCTATAAGTTTTTGTTCGACAGCTCGTTCAAATATGTCTTTTAAAAATTCATATAGTTTTTGTTGTTGACGTGTTCCGTATGTGTTTTCAAGTTGTTGTTTGATAAGAACTGAGTTTATGGTGTCAATTTTAAGGTTATAAAATTTTCCGTCAATATTATGCAATAGACTGTTGTAGCTTTTTATCGTGGTTTCTTTGACGTTGCCTTTTTTAAAAGTATCAAACCAAATTTTATACCATTCTTTAAATGTATAGATTATCTTGTTTTCAAGAAGTTTTGAAGTCTTAGATTTGGTGTTGATTTCTTTTTTTAATTTATTATATGTTTCCATTTTTGTTTTACCAGAAACATAATATTGTTTTCCTTGAAATCGAAAACGGGCATACCACGTCGATGCTTTTGGGTTTTTAAAAATAGTAATATTTCGGTATTTCATTGTTTGCTCCTTATTAGTTATGAGCAAATCATTCTCACCGTTCTCACTTTTTTGTTTTTTATTTATTTCAATAACGTAAGGAATTATCATTCCTGTTATGATTTGGTTTTTTTGAAGTCTTAGTTTTATGCTTTCCAAATCATTTTTAAATTGCTGTTCTTCGTCTAAAAGTGCTTTATATAAAAATAAATTATTGCTTGGTCGTTTATTTCCATATATTTTCTCTCTTTATTTATTTTTCCATTTGTTCAATCGTATAGCTCATACCAATTATCTTGTTTTTTATGTTATCATTTAACTCCAAAAAATGCTTAACGTATTGATAATCTTTTGGTTCGATGTACCCCAGGTCGTCTTTAAAATGTCTTCCAACTAAATAGTCAAGGCTGACATTGTAATAGTCGGCTAAACTGATTAAGGTTTTTATACTTGGTTCAACCTTTTCAAGTTCGTAACGATTATAGTTGACTTCCGAGGTATTAAGATGTTGTGCAAGTTCTTTTTGCGTTAGATTGTTTAGTTGTCTTAATTCTTTTAGTTTCATTTTAGTTTTCCTCCCAGACATAGTATAAAAAACTGTCACAACTTTTACAATAACTTTATTTTTTTTTAAAAAAATTTTAAAATATGTAGTTTTTATTTGACAACTATCCCTATTATGTAGTATTTTGATGTTGTAAATAACATTTAATATTATTACGCAATAAAAAACACCGCAGTAGCGGTGTCGTACGAACCTTTTACTTTTTATATTAGAGTTGGCTATAAGAACTAGCGTCTCCTTGTATGTAGTTTAATTGGTGTTTATAAAAACTATTATATCAAATCAAGTATAAAAAGTAAAAGATTTTTTAAGTGAAGAGGAAAGATGGCGATTAAATTTAATTATACGGTTTTTGTTGGCGTTAGGAAATATACATTTGACAATTACGCCGATTTTAAAAAGTATTGCGATATTAGAGGTATTGCAATTAGTTAGGGTAACAACACGGTGCACAGTGTGGTTATATAAATCAATGAAAGGAGAGTTAAAAATGTCTGTTAAAGTTAGGACAAAAAGAGGTAAGACGAGAACCCTGTTAAATCCGTCAGAAAAAGCGCAGAAGTTTGCGTATGAATTAAGTTACGATGTTAAAGTAACCAATGAGGGCAAGCAAGTTATTAAGCGTAACGGTAATATTCAAGAACTTACCCCTGAGCAAAAAGCTTATAGAGCAGGGTATTTACAGTCGCGTACCGACAGTGCGCGCGCGTATTGCTACAACAAGGGCATTAAATCTAAGTCTAATAGGCGTTATAAATAGGTGTTACTAAGATTTTGATAGTTATGTAATTAGAGGGCAAAGTGGCTTATTAGCGCTTGCCCGTCGTGGGTAGGCAGGTGCTGCGTTGAGAGTCCCAACGTACCCAGCTTCGATGCTGAGATACCCCTTTCCCATAAAATATAATTAAAACAAAACAGTTAAGTTTAGTTTTCCCACTGCCGGTTGAGAGGACTCCTCAACCTATTTAAATAATAGGAGGTGCTTTGTGGATAGCACTTTTAAAAAAATAACTTATACTTTGGCCGGCGTTTTGGTTTTTATATTTCTTTTAATCAGCGTCTGTTGGGGTTATTGGTATTTCTTTGGGGTCAAAAAACAAACCATCGGTGTTACTTATGCTCAAACCGTTGAGGACTCTGAGGGCAATAAATTCCCGATTTTTAAAGCAAATCTTTTTGATAATAGTAATAAATCAGGTCAAAAAATGATTGAGCTTCAAATTACTTATTATTCAGATTTTGAAAAAACGGCTATTGAGCAGCGCACTTTTCAGTGGTTTTTTGATATGGCATATAAAGAAGAGTTTTATGCCGGTGATAGCTATTATTATCCCGTTAATGTCTATGAATATAAGGGCGATACTAAAACGCATTGGAAGACTGAATCTCCATTAGCTTTTGGTGATCCGCTTTTCATCGAAATTGATGGCGAGATGTACAGCTTTTCATTAACCGGTACTTATGATAGAACTACATACACACCGAACGTTTTCGTGGCAATTTGGAATGCGATTGCGTTTACATTCACTGGCAATAAAGAATATACACGTCGCCCTGGGGCAGTTGCTCACGTCGAAAAGGGTATCCAGTATACAATGGCTGATGTGATGCAAACGGTCGCTAATAGTATTGTTAAATCCAGTGAGGGTTATGGTGATTATTCAACTTCTCTTTACGATTTTTCACAATATTTTTCAATTCAAAAATTTAACAAAAAATCTGGTAAGATGGAAGATTTCCAGGCTGATTATGATTTTTTGCGTAACTACTTTTACATTGAAGTCCACGCCGATAAATGGGGTGTAACAAAGGCATCTCAGTCACTTGTTAATATGATTAAGTACGATGCTAATTATGATGGGTCTGGCCTTAAAAGTGTTGAATATTCGGCTGATAAAACAGTACTTAACTTAACAGCGGCTGATTTTGAAAAGCATAAATCTGAGTTTTACGGTGGTTATCTTTTAAGCTTAAATAGTGATTTTCTAGCAATGTTAAGGACTAATAAAGAGTTGGTTATTAATGTTGATCTTGATTTGGATAACGTTGATAATCCTGATGGCAATGTTGTTGGTTTTGATTTATACGCTTTGTATGGATTGTCTTTAAATTCAGTTAAGATTAAGTCTACAAAAACACGTGATTTTATAGCGTTGGATTATTCGTTGGGCGGTAGTGGTTTAAGCAATGTTATTTGCACGCCTTGTATCACATTTAAACCTGAGGCAAACGCGTTTAAAACATTAAATGGAGGTAATTAGGATGATGTGGTTGCTGACTAAAATAAACCAACCAACTTATCTTCAATATGCTAATTTAATAATTGTGTTGGTTGTCGTATCGCTTGTTTTACTGATTGCCTCGTTGATACTTCGTGGTGAGATTATTCGAAGAATATTGCTTATTGCCGGTTGTGTTTGCGTAGTCGTGAGTGGTTGCTTTTCTTGCGCATCTCTATATAAATATGCTTCAACCAAGTCGACTGTTATTGGTTCAGTAACAAGTCAAGAGTCAAGCCAGGATATTGTTTGGAGTTATGATTACAGCGACCTAGTACTGTATAAACGTGATACCAATGACACCTCTGATACAGCCGTTTATTATTACGTTGATGAGGTTGCTAAGGCAGATTTTAACGGCTTAAATAAAAGTTATATGTTGACTGTTAATGGTGACCCTTGCTCTTACTTTTATAGTGGTAAATCAAGGGTTTATGGTGTTTTAAACAAGCAGTTTATTAAAGACAACAAAACGCTTACTGTATCAATGTCTATTAACATTCAGTTTGCTGCTAATAAAACCATTATAACGTTTGAAACAGTTGGCGATTCGACTAACACTAACTACTTTTTAAAATATGTTTCAAATAATAATTTGAGTTTAAAAATCGTGGAGGTTTAGATGAATAAAAAATATATAGTTTTGTCTGTAATCTTATTCGTCGTCGTTGCAGCGGTTGTTGTTTTGGGCTACGTTTATCGCCATCAAATTAAGCAGGTTTTTAGTGGCGCAAAAGTCTACACTCAAAGCGAATATGACGAGGCGTATAACAAGGGTGCTGCTGATAGGGGCTATTATAAATCTCAAAGTGACACTTTTAAGAAGAAGTTGGATGATGCTCTTGCTGCGCTCAAAAAAGAAAGTGAATTGCGCCAAAGTGTAGAGAACAATAATCAAACACTTTCTGCTGAAAATGAAATACTTCGCGATGATATAGCAAGATTGGAAGCGCTTGTTAAAAAGTATGAAACATTAATGGCGTTAAAAGTTGGTGACAATCAAGTATTAGTGACTTTTAAGGTTGATGGAAAGGTTGTAGATATTGCCGTTGTTGACAAGGACTCAAAAATAACTAATCCGTATGTTGTTACCTTTAAAGAGGGTGAATTACACGAGTTTAATTACTGGATGTTTAATGGCCAGCAGGTTGATTTGAATACGTTTACAGTTTCGGCTAATACCGTGTTGGAGGCTAATATTTCGTATAAATATACAGTTAAATTTGTTGACGGCACTGACACTTTATTGACCAGTGTTGTAAATAAGGGGTCACTTTTAACCTTGCCAGAGGACGTTTCAAAAGTTGGTTTTGATTTACTCGGTTACTATGTTGCTGGTGTTAAGATCGATCCGGCATCATATAGGGTTGTTGGCGATACTACGGTTGAATTAAAATACCAAATTCAAACTTACACGATTACATTTAAAACCAAGATTTATCACGCAGCTGATGGAACTAACATTATTGATGGAGTTGATTCGAGATATTATGAGTTGGCTGTTATCGATACCAGAGTAATAACTTATGGTGACTTATTAACGCTTATAACTGCTCCTGCTGAACCAGCTGGCACGGGTAGAGTATTTTATAAATGGATGTATTGCAAAGCTGAATATGAGGCTCAAACCAACTTTACCGGTAAAGAAAAGAACTTTAAGTTAGAGTATATAAACACGTCAACTTTTAGGCCAACAGGCAACATTACTCTTTATGCTGATTACTTCGAAGGTTCTGGTTACGGCGAAGACGAGGGGCATATTTCTGGTAAAGACAATCGCCCAATATTTGGTAACGAG
>ENA-ORNF01002803-ORNF01002803.1-human-gut-metagenome-genome-assembly--contig:-NODE-2803-length-12430-cov-3.118141_pt1 | contig 12430 bp, 10 predicted proteins | sample MGYA00242110_ERZ509012 | MGnify/ENA primary metagenome ERZ509012 (study PRJEB26280, sample SAMEA2338714) | human gut metagenome | biome: human gut; feature: human-associated habitat; material: faeces... | reverse complement strand
CTACAGAAGCCTATTTAAAAATGTATGATCCGCGGAAAGACTGCGAAGCGTTGAGAGCTCATCCCGAACTATTTGAAAAGTTAAGAGGAGATTATCCGCTACGGAGAGAAAAGACAGCATTCTCCGTAATAACCCCGTAGCTTAGCCTTCGGATTCAAGCAACTTTTCTATCACTTTGGGATAAGTGTCATATTCCAGCGCATGAATACGATGCGCCAGATCATCAGGAGTATCTTCCGGCAACACCGGGCATTTCACCTGGCAAATAATGGCACCCTCATCATAATGTTCATTCGTATAATGAATAGTAATGCCACTTTCCTCCTCGCCGGCAGCAATCACAGCTTCGTGCACGCGATCGCCATACATGCCCTTTCCGCCGAACTTTGGCAACAACGAAGGATGTATATTTATCATTTTATTGGGATAAGCATGCAGAATATTGTCCGGCACACGTGCCAGGAATCCTGCCAATACCACAAAATCAATATCATGCTCTCGAAGCGTCGACAAAACAAGCTCTCCACTTTCCCAATCGCTCTTGGCAAACCAGACACAAGGCACTCCCAGCCCCTTGGCACGCTCTAAAACAAACGCATTCTGCCGGTTAGTCAAAACCAGAGCCACACATGCCGAACCTTTTTCCCGGAAATAACGGATGATATTCTCGGCATTCGTACCACTTCCCGACGCTAAAACTGCGATATTTTTTCCCATAATCCCTCCAATTACTGCACAAAACCGTGAAAAATGTGCAAAAAGGTGCATTTAATTCATCAAATATTTGCGAGGAATGATAAATATTCATTCCTTTGCACCGCAAATTTAAAGAAATAAAACTAATTATTAATTAAAAACTTAAAGTTATGTCTGAAATTGCATCAAGAGTGAAAGCGATTATCGTCGATAAATTAGGCGTAGAAGAATCAGAAGTTACTAACGAAGCAAGCTTCACTAACGACCTGGGAGCAGATTCTCTTGACACTGTAGAACTTATCATGGAATTCGAAAAAGAATTCGGTATCTCTATTCCTGATGACCAAGCAGAAAAGATTGGTACTGTAGGTGATGCTGTATCTTATATCGAAGAACACGCTAAGTAATTCGATTTCATCAATATGGAATTAAAAAGAGTGGTAGTAACAGGCCTTGGCGCCATTACTCCCGTTGGCAACAGCGTTCCCGAATTTTGGGAAAACATTGTGAACGGGGTTAGTGGAGCAGGGCCTATTACTCATTTTGATGCGTCGTTATTCAAGACCCAATTCGCATGCGAAGTGAAAGACTTCGATGCAACGAAATACATAGACCGCAAAGAAGCAAGAAAGATGGACCTGTATACTCAATATGCCATCGCTGTTGCTAAAGAAGCGGTGAGTGATTCCGGTCTTGACGTCGAGAAAGAAGACTTGAACAAAATCGGTGTTATTTTCGGCGCCGGTATTGGTGGTATACATACATTTGAAGAAGAGGTAGGCAACTACTACACTCGTCAGGAAATGGGTCCGAAGTTTAATCCGTTCTTCATTCCAAAGATGATTTCGGATATTGCAGCCGGACAGATTTCTATCATGTATGGTTTCCATGGTCCTAACTACGCGACTTGTTCAGCATGTGCTACTTCAACCAACGCTATTGCAGATGCCTTCAACCTGATTCGTTTGGGTAAAGCAAATGTAATTGTATCCGGTGGTTCCGAAGCAGCAATCTTCCCGGCAGGTGTAGGCGGTTTCAACGCTATGCACGCCTTGTCAACACGCAACGACGAAGCTTCTAAAGCTTCACGTCCGTTTAGCGCAAGCCGCGATGGTTTCGTTATGGGCGAAGGTGGCGGTTGCTTGATCCTGGAAGAACTGGAACACGCTAAAGCTCGTGGTGCAAAAATCTATGCAGAAGTTGCCGGTGTAGGTATGTCTGCAGATGCACATCACTTGACTGCTTCTCATCCGGAAGGTCTGGGAGCGAAACTGGTGATGATGAATGCACTGGAAGATGCGGAAATGGATCCGAAAGAAGTAGACTATATCAATGTACACGGTACATCTACTCCGGTTGGTGATATTTCAGAAGCAAAAGCAATCAAGGAAGTATTCGGTGATCATGCGTTCGAGTTGAACATCAGTTCAACCAAATCAATGACAGGTCACTTGCTGGGAGCTGCCGGTGCGGTAGAATCTATTGCAAGCATCCTTGCCATTAAGAACGGCATTGTTCCTCCGACTATCAACCACGAAGAAGGTGACGACGACGAGAACATCGACTACAACCTTAATTTCACGTTCAATAAAGCACAGAAACGCGAAGTTAATGTTGCCTTGTCCAATACATTTGGATTTGGTGGTCACAATGCGTGCGTTATCTTCAAGAAATACGCAGAGTAATATCGTGTTACGTAACGAAATAGATAAGATAAGGCTCTTGTTCCGCAAGGATAGAGAGTCTTATCTTTGTTTTTACCGGATACTCGGGTTCTACCCGCGCAATATCCAGCTTTATGAGCAGGCTCTCCTGCACAAATCGACTTCTGTCCGCTCCGACAAGGGACGTCCTCTCAACAATGAACGGCTGGAGTTTTTAGGTGACGCCATCCTCGACGCCATCGTGGGAGATATTGTCTATAAGCATTTCGAAGGCCGTCGCGAAGGTTTTCTCACAAATACACGTTCCAAAATCGTGCAACGGGAAACTCTGAATAAGTTGGCAGTAGAAATAGGCCTGGACAAGCTGGTAAAATATTCCACCCGTTCTTCCTCGCACAATAGTTATATGTACGGAAATGCTTTCGAAGCATTTATCGGTGCCATCTATTTGGATCAGGGCTACGAGCGCTGCAAGCGGTTCATGGAAGAAAAGATATTCAAGAATTACATTGACCTCGACAAGATGTCTCGCAAAGAGGTCAACTTCAAGTCAAAACTCATCGAATGGAGCCAGAAGAACAAAATGGAGGTGTCATTCGAGCTTATCGAGCAGTTTCTCGACGAAGAATACAATCCGATGTTCCACACCGAAGTCCGCATCGAAGGGATATCGGCAGGTACCGGCACCGGTTATTCCAAGAAGGAGTCGCAACAAAATGCGGCACAGATGGCATTGAAAAAAATTAAGGATGCCGCTTTCAAGGAGGAAGTCCAGGCAGCCAAGGAGCGAAACCATGCAACAGAAACCTCCACAGAAGAAAATCCCATGGCAGAAGCTGTTGAAGAATCCCCACAAGAAAAATTAGCCGAAACAGATTCCCATCCGACGTCCCTGGACAACTAAGTCATTGTCTTCCGTCACCAGCTTCAACTTGCCCGCAATCTCCTCCAGCGGTGCAGAAGCTATTTCATTCCCCTTCAAGGTAATCATCCGCCCGAACTGCCCGTTGGCAATCAGTTCCGTGGCATGTCCGCCCATACGTGTGGAAAGGTTACGGTCAAAAGGTGTGGGTGAGCCGCCCCGCTGAATATAACCCAACACAGTCTCACGGGTCTCGATACCCGTCTCATACTCTATCTCCTGAGCGATATACTCGGCGGCACGCTTCCGCCCGTCCGTCTGTATACCTTCGGCTACCACCACGATGGAGTAAGGCTTTCCTTTCTTCAGCCGATTCAGAATCGTTTCTCCGATACGGTGGATATTATAGGGAATCTCCGGAATCAGAATCACGTCACCACCGCCTGCCATACCGGAGTATAAGGCTATCCAACCTGCCTTGTGCCCCATCACCTCAATCACCATCACCCGTTTGTGCGAGCTGGCCGTGCTGTGCAACCGGTCGATGGCATCCGTAGCAATGCTGACGGCAGAATCGAATCCGAAGGAGAAATCAGTTCCCCAAATATCGTTGTCTATGGTTTTAGGTACAGACACAATGTTCAGCCCCATAGCAGAGAGTTTGGCGGCTGTCTTCTGCGGACCGTTCCCGCCGATACAGACTACACAATCAAGCCCCATCTCTTCGATATTCCGCGCTATCAGTGCCGGTTTGTCCACGCCGGACATCACGCCGTTCTTCTTAAAGGGCTTCTCGCGCGAAGTACCGAGCATCGTACCTCCCAAGTTCAGCAAACCGGATAAGGATTTTTCGGTAAACGACTCCACATCCTTGGTCAGCAGCCCCTGAAAACCGCTGTGAATGCCAATTACTTCCATTCCATAATGGTTGATAGCTGTTTTACATACACCGCGAATGGTAGCGTTGATGCCGGGACAGTCGCCTCCTGAAGTCAAAATACCTATTCTCATGATATTTTTGTTTGAATTATTGTTCTATAGGTCCGTAAAGATAGAAAAAAAAGAGAAAAAAGATAGAGATGCCGATAAATAAGATTATTTTTGCGGTTTAAAATAAGATTTCACAAAGAACGATGAATATTACAAAGTTTCTGAATAAGGTATATTTTGCTCCCCGTCTGAAAGAAATCGAACAATACACCAGCCATGCCGGTGAATTGCAACAGCTTGTACTGCAGCGCCTCGTCCGGACAGCGGCAAACACGGAATGGGGAAAGAAGCATGACTATGCCTCTATCCGTACTTATGAAGATTTCAAGAAGCGCCTTCCCATACAAACTTATGAAGAAGTAAAACCTTATGTAACCCGCCTGCGTGCCGGTGAGCAAAATCTGCTTTGGCCTTCGGAAATACGTTGGTTTGCCAAATCATCGGGTACCACCAACGACAAGAGCAAGTTCCTGCCCGTCAGCCGGGAGTCCTTGCACGACACGCATTACAAGGGAGGCCGGGATGCCGTTGCCATCTATCTGGGACAGAATCCCGAAAGCCGTTTCTTTTCCGGTAAAGGGCTTATCCTTGGAGGCAGCCACGCTCCCAACCTGAACACCAACCACAGTCTTGTAGGCGACCTCTCCGCCATCCTCATAGAAAATATCAACCCGCTGGTAAACTTTGTCCGCGTACCCAGCAAGCAGACAGCCTTGATGGAGCACTTCGAGCCCAAAATGGAGGCCATTGCCCGCGAAACCATCCATGCAAATGTAAGCAACCTTTCCGGTGTACCGTCCTGGATGCTTGTACTCATCAAACATATACTGGAAAAGACGGGAAAGCAGAGCCTTGAGGAGATATGGCCCAACCTGGAGGTATTCTTCCACGGCGGCGTTGCCTTCACTCCCTACCGCGAGCAATACAAAGACGTGATCCGCAGCAGCAAGATGCATTATGTAGAGACTTATAACGCCTCCGAAGGCTACTTCGGCACGCAGAACGACCCTGCCGACCCTGCCATGTTGCTGATGATTGACTACGGTATCTTCTACGAGTTCATCCCGCTTGAAGATGTAGGCAAGGAGAATCCGCGTACCTTCTGCCTCGAGGAGGTGGAGCTGAACAAAAACTACGCCATGGTAATCTCCACTTCTGCCGGTTTGTGGCGATATATGATTGGAGATACGGTGAAGTTCACATCGAAGAACCCCTATAAGTTCGTCATCACCGGACGTACCAAGCACTTTATCAACGCGTTCGGCGAAGAACTGATTGTGGATAACGCGGAAAGAGGACTTGCCAGGGCATGTGCCGAGACCGGTGCACAAGTAGTAGATTACTCTGCTGCTCCCGTGTTTATGGACAAGCATGCCAAATGCCGCCACCAGTGGCTGATAGAGTTTGCACAAATGCCGGACAGCCTGGAGAAGTTCGCCAAAGTATTGGACGACACCCTGAAAGAGGTGAACTCCGACTATGAAGCTAAAAGGCAGAATAACCTGGCGCTGCAACCGCTGGAAATCATCGTCGCCCGTCCCAACCTCTTCCATAACTGGCTGGATAGCAAGGGGAAACTCGGCGGACAGCATAAGGTGCCCCGGCTCAGCAACACGAGGGAGTATATAGAGGAAATGCTGGAACTGAACCGGTAAATTACTATATCATAAAAATCAAGCGCGGATTACGCAAATTACGCGGATAAATTAATAAATCCATGTAATCTGCGTAATCCGCGTTTTACAAATCAGTCAGTACGTTTTGACTTTACTTTTTCATTTCAACAATCAGCCTCAAGGATTAGAAATTATATGCCAGCCCAATTCCCAGCACTTCCTTAAACTGCACCTTGGCGCCCTTCTTCACTCCATTGTCATCAAACGTTTTCACATCATTGTCATACTTCAGAGTTGTATTGATGGTAGCCGACAATACTTTATTGATTTTCATGCTGATAAGTACATCCCAATTCACATCTATGTTTCCAAAATCTTTGCTGTAAGGAGTAAAGAAATCAGCCGTAGTAATCAGATTCACATTCTCCATCACGGGCAATTCAGCACGGGCTTTCACAAAAGCGCCACCCTCTATCTTGAAGTGGTCACCCGGGTCTACACCAAAAGCGCCCAAATCGGAAAGATAGTCATCAGTCACGAAAGTCATCTTGGTGGAAACGGGTGAAAGCAGTAGAGAATAGTTACTCTTAGGCCTCCATTCCATACCCAGGGCGATATTCGAATAGGCAGGAGCAAAGAAATTGGAAATCTGGTGCTCTTTGTCAGGATAGTCATATCCTTTGGCAAACTGGGTATTCAAATCACCCATCAGTGTATAGAACCAGACGTTGTCTGTAGAATATCCCAACTGAGTGGAAAGCCCTATTTTATCACTACTTTTCCTCATCCCCTGAGATTTGGTTTTCGACAAGCCATAGTCCAGCACCATGTTGGTGACCCAGAGCCAGTTTCCTTTCTTGTGTGTCAGTGATGCATTCAAGTAGGCATTTCCAGCAATGGAATTCTCACCTCCTGCCGACCAGTTGGCCATGGCAGTCTGTGACATATTAAGACCAGTCACTCCTTTCAATACCCAAGCTCCCTCCTGATAACCTTTATCATCCGTCTGAGCATAAGTTATGGTTGCTAAAGCAGCAAACAACATTACAATATATATCCTTTTCATATTACAGTTCGTTTTAAAAGTTTCTCATAAAAAGACGTCTCATAAAATTAACAACATTTACTATCTTTTGTTCGAGAAGCTATAAAACGAATGTAAGGTTCAGAGAATAATTCCACCGCCCAACAAGTATCCGTCCTTATCATAGAAAGCCGCTGCCTGCCCGGGTGCAATGGATTCCAGCGGCTCTATCAGACGGACACGTAACAGACCTTCCACCGTAAGAGTCACCCTGCACCGGTTTGCCTGCTTACGGTAGCGTATCTTCACAATAACCTCGTTTGCACCCAGCACACGACTATTCTCCACCAGGTTCCAGTCTCCCAGCCACATTTCCTGCCTGTAGAGGGAAGAGAGCGGAGCTAAAACGACTTCATTGCTTTCCACTCTTGTCTCTTTCACAAAAACAGCCTTGTTCAGATGGATACCCAAGCCCCTACGTTGCCCTACGGTATAAAACGGATAGCCCTCATGCCATCCCAAGAAATCCCCCTTTTCATCGACGAATCTACCTTTACCGGGTAATAGTGTTTCAGGAACCTCACGCTTCAAAAAGGAACGGTAATCCAAAGGGCAAAAGCACACACCTATACTGTCTTTCTTCGCAGCCACCTGCCCGAAACCACGCTCCGCCGCATACGAGCGCGCCTCATTTTTCGTAATATCTCCCATCGGAAGCAACATACGCTGCAGGATGTCCTGCTTCAATCCCCACAGAAAGAAAGTCTGGTCTTTGTCCTTATCTGCAGCAGGAGCTATATAATACTTTCCTCCGGACAAGACTTTACGCACATAATGTCCGGTAGAAATCCAATAAATCCCCTTTTCATCGGCTATTTTAGCCAACAGTGCCCACTTCAGCTCATTATTGCAGACCGTGCAAGGAACGGGAGTGCGTCCCCTTAGATACTCTTCCACAAAATAGCGGATAATACGCGAACGGAAAAGCTCGCGTGCATCATAGGTAATGTGTTTCATCCCCAGCTTCAGGGCCAGAGCCCGTGCATCTTCCAAATACCCGGTCTCATCTCCTGCCTCATAGAAACGGAAAGTCACGCCAGTCACCTCATAACCGGCTTCCTGCAACCTCATGGCGGCCACGGAACTATCCGTGCCGCCACTCATGCCAAGCAATACACGTTTATCTGACTTCATGGATACAAAAGTAATAAACGAAGGTGAAATCCGTTGCATTTACTCTTATAAAACAGAATATCATTATAGATTTTCACAGATTTATTATACCTTTGTACTCCTAAAAGAACTAATAATCAACTGTTATGGAACATCAACTGACCATTTACAACACTTTAAATAGAAAAAAAGAGCTGTTCGTACCGCTGCATGCACCGCATGTAGGCATGTATGTCTGCGGACCGACCGTGTACGGTGACCCGCACTTGGGACATGCACGCCCTGCCATCACTTTCGACCTGCTGTTCCGCTACCTGACGCACATCGGCTACAAGGTGCGCTATGTCCGCAACATTACCGACGTGGGCCATCTGGAGCACGATGCCGACGAAGGTGAAGACAAGATTGCGAAAAAAGCCCGTCTGGAACAACTGGAGCCAATGGAAGTGGCACAGTACTACATCAACCGCTATCATAAGGCGATGGATGCATTGAATGTGCTGTCTCCCAGTATCGAGCCACATGCCAGCGGCCACATCATCGAACAGATAGAACTTGTAAAGGAGATATTGAAGAACGGATATGCCTATGAAAGTGAAGGTTCCGTTTATTTCGATGTAGAAAAATACAACAAGGACCATCACTACGGCAAGCTCTCCGGACGCAACCTGGATGATGTTCTCAACACCACCCGTGAACTGGACGGACAGAGCGAGAAGCACAACCCCGCAGACTTTGCCCTCTGGAAATGTGCGCAACCGGAACACATCATGCGTTGGCCTTCCCCGTGGAGCGACGGCTTCCCCGGCTGGCACGCCGAATGTACAGCCATGGGAAAGAAATACTTGGGCGAGCACTTCGACATTCATGGTGGCGGTATGGACCTTATCTTCCCGCATCACGAATGCGAGATTGCACAATCCGTAGCTTCCCAAGGGGAAGATATGGTACATTATTGGATGCACAACAACATGCTGACCGTGAACGGACAGAAAATGGGTAAGTCTTACGGTAACTTCATCACATTGGAAGAGCTCTTCAAAGGCACACACCCCATGCTGGAGCAAGCCTACAGCCCAATGACCATCCGCTTCTTCACCCTGCAAGCCCACTACCGCAGTACGGTAGACTTCAGCAACGAAGCTCTGCAAGCCGCCGAAAAGGGATTGGCAAGACTGATGGATGCTGTACATGGACTGGACAAGATTACCCCTGCTGCAACCTCCACCATAGACGTGAAATCCCTGCGTGCCAAGTGTTACGAAGCCATGAATGATGACTTGAACTCACCGATTGTCATCGCCCACCTCTTCGACGGCGCCAAGATGGTAAACAATATCCTGGCTGGAAACGATTCCATCACAGCCGAAGACCTGAAAGAATTGAAGGAAACCTTCCACCTCTTCTGCTTCGACATCTTAGGATTACAAGAAGACAACGCCTCCAACGAAGAGCGTGAAGCTGCCTTCGGCAAGGTAGTGGACATGCTATTGGAAGAGCGTTCAAAGGCAAAAGCCAACAAAGATTGGGCTACATCCGACAAAATCCGCAATGAACTCACCGCGCTCGGTTTCGAGATTAAGGACGGTAAGGACGGAAGCGAATGGAAGCTGAATAAATAACGAAGGTATCATAACTCACCACAGAATCATACAGATTGGGGTAAGTTTTAGACAGAAGAACAAAAGAACATATTTCTCTCTCTTGTTCTTCTGTTCTTTTAACTGAAAAATAAAATCTGTATAATCCTATGGTGATTGTGTATTTTGATACATCCCTGTTAGAATACGAATCCGAACCCGGCATACCACCCTACTTTCTTCGTCTGGTTGGACCAATTCAATTGTATCTCCACTGGTCCCAGAAAACTCTTGTACATATAGCCGATGCCTACCCCTGCCATATCAACCGATTCGGAAGAGTCAAGAATCTGATGAAACCTCCCGGAGTTTCGCCCATAACTGCCCATCACTGATATATACTGGTTTTTCAAGATACGCTGTCTGAGGTTCAGCCCTGCAACCAGCAATGCGGCTTGTGACAGTTCCGCACGGTTGATACCCGTAAACGGTATCTGCTGTGGCATATAGCGCCCCGGTATGGTTCCCCCCACCATATTAATGATGGCAAAAGGATAATTACCGCTTCCGGACAATACGCGTCCATAAAACGAAGGAGTGACAGTGAACTTACTCGAGGGAGAGAAACATCCCTGCCAACGGGCATCGAAAACAGAAATAGGATTGTTGTCCTTATACTGGAAGAAGTTATCCGTATAGAGATGATAGGATACCGCCCACGACATACCTTTTGTAGGGGCGCTCCTCTCATTCAAGTTGTTGAACACAAGTCCGGCAAAGTAACTGAATAAGGACGAATTTTCAAACAGTGCCGAAGCTAACGGGTCGAGCGACAGCAAATCATGATAGTGGTAGTAATCAAAGTCAATGCCCAAACTGACCTGGATATTGTTCCAGTCCTTCGCCGCCCCCATACGGACCAGCTGATGTGTAAAAGTCAAATCCAGCGCCCGTTTGCCTTCATTATAAATATTCATATCTTTATAGTCGAACTGATAGGCAAGTCCTGCCTGCCATCCACCGTCCCATTGATAACCATATCCAAGTCGTGCCAGTGTACGCTTGCCCAGACGGGCGGTGAGGCTGACCAGCGACTCCCGCTGCCGGCCGAAATAGAAGTCCGTATTTGCCTGCAACGCCGCCAGTTCTTCCGTATCAAAACGAAAACCGACATTCAGCTTGTTCTCCCGTACAGCAGGGGCGGCTATTTGGGAATCAACGGGAATCTCCCTATCAACAGCCGCGCCAGGCAAGCGGAAAGGTCCCGGACGGCGAGGCTGATAATCTTCTGCAAGTCCCAGCTTCCGTTTCAGGGCAAGCAGTCCGTCCCAACTGTCCATGGCAGCACGCTCTCCCCGCACCATCAAAGTGTCGATGGCCTCTTTGGTGAAACTTGCAGCCGAATAGCCGGTGACATCCACCTTTATCAACACGTCGGTATTACGCAGATTCTCACGGTATTTCTTCTCTCCTTGCAGATTGATGATTTGCCCGAAGATGTCTTTCACCGATTTCAGCTCGGAAGCCTTAAGCAGCGGACTCTGCACATCCACCCCGATAATGTAGTCGGCCCCCATGGCAAGCGCCACATCTACCGGATAGTTATTCACCATTCCACCGTCTACCAGTACCATCCCATCCAGGTCTACCGGGGCAAACACACCGGGAATGGACATGCTGGAACGCATGGCAGTAGCCAGTATTCCCTCATGGAACACTACTTCGCTGCCATTCACCAGATTTTCCGACACGCAGGCAAACGGAATAGGAAGACGGCTAAAATCCACCGAATCCTGGTAACCTTCTGTCAATGTGGAGAACAAACGTGCCAGGTTCTTCCCTTTTATGATACCCGCATCCGAAACAGCGGCAGATTTCAAAGAAAACGGAATGGAGAGTACATAGCGCTCCGACTTCAACCGGTCATCCAGCAACACATCCTTAGGATTGGGGGCATCCGAGAGCAAGAATTTCCAGTTCTGGGCATTCACCATACTGTCCAATTGCTGTGGGGTATATCCGATAGAATACAAACCGCCCACAATGGCCCCCATACTAGTGCCCACCACATAATCTATAGGGATACCCGCTTCTTCAATTACTTTCAGAGCACCGATATGCGCCGTCCCTTTGGCGCCACCCCCACTGAGTACGACAGCCACTTTCGGACGCCCGGACGCCCAAAGGACCATCGGCAAAAACAACAAACAAGCCCATAGTCTATACTTCATCTCCATCATTTACTTAATACGTATTGGTAATTTATTCCACTCTGAATCAAACAACCCGCTCCGACAAATAGTTCACTATCAGTCGAAGCGGGTCGCAAAAAACGTTCAAGCAATTTATGGAGGATTATCTATAACCCATTTCCAATCAATAAGGTATCATATCCTTCAAGATACCTTCCTTATACCAAGGATCATCAATTTCTTTCAACACTTTGCCCATCTCTGCGCAAAGGTCTTTTACGACTTCTTGGTTTTCTTCCAAAGAAAGGTTATTCATCTGATACGGGTCCTTTTCATCGTCAAACAACAAACTTTTGACCAGCTTATGGTTTTCGCGGTCAATGTAGAGCGCCAGCGTGTAGCGCGCCGATTTAAAGCCGCGCGACGAAGGGAAGTAGGAACGGACCATGCCTTCCGCATCCTTCTCACCGTCCAGGTTCTGGATGTAGAGAGCGCCGGTGGGACGTACAATATCCGCCTTTTCATCGAAGAAAAGCGGTGCATAGTTGCGCCCCTGCACCTCGGCCGGAATGGAGTCGGCAAGACCGGCAAGCCCCAACAAGGTAGGCATGATGTCCGGCGAGGAAAGCATCA
>ENA-ORNF01002799-ORNF01002799.1-human-gut-metagenome-genome-assembly--contig:-NODE-2799-length-12451-cov-13.272588_pt1 | contig 12451 bp, 9 predicted proteins | sample MGYA00242110_ERZ509012 | MGnify/ENA primary metagenome ERZ509012 (study PRJEB26280, sample SAMEA2338714) | human gut metagenome | biome: human gut; feature: human-associated habitat; material: faeces... | reverse complement strand
TTCGTTATAATTATTTTTTACTCGTCAACTTCGGCGAAGCAACTGCCGCCGATGAACTCACGCAGCAGCGAATTGCACGGCACCCATTTGTCGTCCATATCCTTGAAATACTTGAGAAATTTAATCAAGCGATTGGCGGTAATGTAGTACTGACTGTCCGACGGTACTTCGCGCAGGGCAGGCAGGGCGTATTTTTTCAGCACACACAACTCGTAGGTGAGCGCGGAATTGTACACGTAGTTGCAACCTTCCTGGAATGGGTAAATCCACTTGAACTCGCCGCGGCGCACGGAATGCCACATTTCAAGGGTACGTTCCGCACTGGCACCGCGATACTTCTTGTCGCGCACTATACGGCGCAGCAGGCGGATGTCCGTGTAACTGATGGGGTTGTGCATGTCGAGGTTCATCTGGAACTGCGGCGCAATGTAAATTTTGTACTTCTGGTACTTGGGCACAGAGTAACTAAGCGCGTCGTTGAGCGCATGTATCCCCTCTATTATTATGGGCGTTTCGGGCGAAATCTTTGTCGGGATGCCGTGTTCGGCGCGACCGTTGCCGAATTGGTAAACGGGCAATTCCACCTCCTCGCCTGCGATAAGCGCGGTCATTTGCTTGTTGAACAACTCTACGTCAAGGGCGTTGATATCCTCGAAGTCCTGCACGCCGTGTTCGTCGTAGGGGATGTCTTCGCGGTTTTTGTAGTACATGTCCAGCGAGATACGCAGCGGCGTAATTCCACGCGCCATAAGCTCGATACGCAAGCGATTACTGAAGGTCGTCTTTCCACTGCTGCTGGGACCTGCAATGCAAATAAGTTTGATGTTTTCGATGTCTGACAAAATCTGACTGCCGAGGTCGTGCAGCATGTCGTTGTGCAGAGTTTCGTTCATGTTGATGAAGTCCACCTCGGTGGCTTCCGTCACGTGTGCGTTTACGCCGGAAATAAGGGCGGCATCGCACAACTTCGCCCACTTGTAGGCACGCTTCTGTACCTTGCTGAACGTCGGTTCGTCCTTGAATTCGGGAATTTCGCCGTTCATTTCGTAACGCGGATACTGGCACACGATGTTGCCGTCGTACACAAACATGCGGAAACGGTTGATGTAGCCCGTACTCGGCACCACGTAGCCGTACATATAGTTGACGTAATCGCCACACTTGTGGAAGTGACAGATTTTTTCGGGGCGGTACTGCAACGTGAGAGCTTTGTCCAGGTCGCCGTTGGCCACAAACATGTCGTAAGCGTCGGTTTTGCTCATTGACATGCGTTCAAACGGGAGGTTGAGTGCGACAAGTCGGCGCATTTCGGCGGTCACCGCTTCAACCATCCTGCCGTCGGGCTTGACGGACGGGGACATAATCGTCACCATAAGCGAACGTGAAACGCCGTAACAAATTTTGATTTTGTAGTCGGGGTACACGTTGTGGAACGCCATTGCAATCATGTAGCGCAGACTGGTTTCGTAAACCTTGACTGCGTCGGCGTCCTTGAGGTCAAGCAACTGCACGTCACAGTCAAAACTGAGTTCGTAACTCAGCTCGCGTAAGCGGTTGTTAACCTTGGCGCAGACGTAACGTTTGTCCGGGTCGTCGACAAGGCTTAGTATCGTCTGTTTGTTGTCAAGCGTAAAATGTTTGTTTCCGATATTTACAGTATACATTACTGCCTCCGTGAATGTTGTTTTTGTAGTCGATTCGGGACATTTCCGATAAGAATTTACCTTTGGTTAATTTAGCCATCTCCAATAATTTTTGGCACCGGAGCGTGCACGATTAGAATTACAGCCGTAAACTATTTTTTGCTGTAAACAAATAGTGGTCAAGCCTCGGCTTGTGACGGCGGCAGATTTTGCGTCAAACGACGCTTGCGGTATAGCTGCCGATTTTGCACCAAACAACGTTTGCCGTACACATGTTATACAATTTATTTAATTTTTTTCTACATTATTTGATAATTTTCGCAGAGACATTGACACCGCAACGCGCGTTATGTAACATAAGTTAGAAATAACACGTATTTTGATGGGTTGTGAGACATACCGATTTTTTTGCGGTTGTCGCGTCTTTGTCGGGAATTATCCGCGGCAGATTGCTTGCGCGCGCGGGCAAAAGAGAGGCTTTTCGACAAAATCAGACGGAAAAAGTTGATTTTTCTCGTCGTAACGTGGTTGCCGCCGCATATAATGATTGGCGGTAATGTGATTTGCCAACTTACGCCGCAAGGCGTTGTTGAATAAAAATGTAAAAGGAGAAAAAACAAATGAAAGCAAGTAAAAAGCGCGGCTTTACGATAATCGAACTTGTAATTGTAATTGCCGTCATCGCCATTCTTGCGGCAGTGCTCATTCCTACGTTTGCAAATATAATTCAAAAGGCGAACGTTGCAAACGACGTTGCTCTTGCAAGAAATATGAACACTATTCTGATAGCTGACGAAGCGACCAACGGCAGATCTACCGATATGTACGACGTACTTATCGCTCTCGAACAGCTCCTTGATGCCGTTTTCGATGCTGTCAACGATCTCCCGCATCCGGTCTTTGCTGGTTTGTTTTTCAGCCATGATGATCTCCTTTCAGAAAAAATAGCGCCCCTGCGCAGCAGAAAACACATCCTGCACAGGGGCGATTCTCCGCAGATAGACGTTGTTTTTGAGCTTGCGGATAGAATGACTCCGCCCCTTGGGATTCCGCATGGAAAAAGCCTTGCGGCACGGGGCTTTTACGCCCTCTATTTGCGGAGGTTCCAGTATTGTTCACGCTTCCGTTTGGCGTCCTGCTTTCGGCGCTCCTGCTTGGCGCAGGCGGGGCAATATTTGGCGCGATTGGAGGAAGAATAGACCGGCTTACCGCAGACGGCGCAGCGCTTTCCCGGCCTTTCCCGCATCACGTCGGCCAGCAGCTCATGGTCGGCGGGAAGCACCGCGTTTCGGAACCAGTTGCACAGCAGCGAGTAGGAAATACCCTGTACGCAGACGCAAGGCTCTCCATCATCCAGCGCGAGGCAGTTGCCGTGATCGTAATTACAGCAGAGCTTCCGAATGAGCTTCTTGGCGCGGCGGAGCTGCTTGTGATCCATACGCGGCGCATCAGCCATTGTCGAACACCATCTTATAGCCCGTGCGCTGTCCATCGTCCTCCAGAAGAACGCTGGCATCATAGGTTTTCCCGGTCTTTTCGGAGTAGCAGCCTTTCAGCGGGGCGCGGCCATTTTTCAAAAGCGCAGCGGCAAGGGATTTTGTCAGCACCTTTTTCTTGGCGGTGAAAAAGCGGCTGTTTTTCCAGAGAACAAAGGAACAGGCACGGTTCTCGCAGAAAAAGCCTTTCGGTGCTTCCGTCACCTCGGCTCCGCAGCGGGGACACTTGCCGACCACCTCACGCCCGGAGGGGAACAGGACTTCCGTACCGGGGATGGGTTTGTAGGTCTGCACCAGCTCATTCAGCATGGCGGCGATCCCATCCATGAAGCTGTCCGGGGCGATTTCACCGCGCTCGATCTCTTTCAGGCGGTGCTCCCATTCAGCGGTGAGCTGCGGAGACTGGAGCTGTTCAGGCAGAACGGTGATAAGCGCCGTGCCGGTGGAGGTGGGCAGCAGATTTGTGATCTTTTTGGACTTCCTGCGCTCCACAAAACCGGAGGACACCAGCTTTTCAATGATACCGGAGCGGGTCGCCGGGGTTCCGATGCCCTTGCGCTCGGCATCATCTGGCATATCCTCCTTGCCCGCGTTTTCCATCGCAGCCAGCAGCGTATCCTCGGTGAAGTGCTTGGGCGGCGTGGTTTTTCCGGTCTTGACCGATGCGGCAGATACGGAAAGCGTCTGATTCTCCGTTACCACCGGCAGCGAAGGCACTGTCTCTGCCTGCTCCTGCTCATAGCGCTTCCAGCCGGGAGCAAGGACGGTTTTGCCCTTGGCGGTGAAGCTCTGACCGGCACAGTCCACCGTAATGACCGTTTCTGCATAGCGGTGGGGTTCATCCACGGCATGAAGCAAGCCCCTTGCCGCCAGCTTCAGCACCTCGCGTTCGCCCAGCGGCAGAGAGGCCATATCTACCTTTTCCGCACTGATGGTGGGGACGATAGCGTGGTGATCGGTGACTTTTTTACTGCTGCATACCTGCTTGGCGCAGATGGTCGGTGGCTTCTCCATGCCGCAGACAGCGGCAGCGGCGGCGACAAGGCCGGGGACGCTGCCCTCCATATCGTCGGTCAGATAGCGGCTGTCGGTGCGCGGGTAGGTACAGAGCTTCTTTTCATAGAGCGCTTGGAGATAGTCGAGGGTCTGCTGAGAGGTGTAGCCGAGAACGCGGTTGGCGTCGCGCTGGAGGGAGGTCAAATCGTAGAGCGCGGGCGCTTTCTCAGACTTTTCCTTGCGCTCCACACTTTTGACGGTTACTGTCTTGCCCTTGCAGGCGTTGGCGATGGCATCGGCATCCTTTCTGCCCTTCATTCGGTCTGTCGTGGCGGGAAAGCCGCAATCGAGCTGGACGGTGTAGAACGGTTCTGCCACAAATGCGGAGATCTCCGCCTCGCGCTGTACCAGCAGCGCCAGCGTGGGCGACATGACGCGCCCAATGTTCAATGTGCGGCCATACGTCAGGGAGAAATACCGCGTGGCGTTGATACCAACCAGCCAATCAGCCTTGGCGCGGCACAGGGCAGATTGATGCAGGCCGTCATAGTCGCGCCCAGACCTAAGCTGCTGGAAGCCGCTGCGGATGGCATCATCCTCCATTGAAGAAATCCAAAGCCGCAGAATCGGCTTGGAGCATCCCGCAAGGCAGTAAACCGTGCGGAAGATCAGCTCACCCTCGCGCCCAGCGTCGCAGGCGTTGACCACCTCTGCCACATCCTCCCGGCGCATCAGCTCCCGCAGAATGTCAAACTGCTTCTGCTTTTCAGAGCGGACGATGAAGCGGAACGAGGTAGGAATGATGGGCAGCGCCGCCAGCGTCCATTTGGCATCATCAGCATTGTAAACGGCGGCGTCGGCCAGCTCTGCCAGATGCCCGAAGCACCACGACACGATGTACCCGCCGCCCTCCAGATACCCGTCATGCCGTGATTTAGCACCCAGCACGGCGGCGATGCTCTGCGCCACGGAAGGTTTTTCGGCGATCACAAGGCGCATGGTGCAGCCTCCATTCTCTTTACGTCACGGTAGCAGGGGCGAACGCAGCTCTGTCCGAAGCGCTTGCAGCCGTAGCAGAAGTGTTCCTTGGCAGCGTCGGGAGGGCTGTCCTCCCGCGCTGCTTTCGGCTTCTGCATCATCAGGCGTTCCAGCGGATTGTTGGTGAAATATCTCATGCGTCTGTATCCTCCGTAGTATCCTGTTCCGGTTCGCCCTCATACGGCTCAAACTCGTATTCGTCCTCGTCCTCGCCGTAGTCATAATCGTCCAGATCGGCGCTGCCCTTGGTCTGCGGCTTGGCCTTTTTCTGCTTGAAAATGTAGAACGCGGCACCGCCGCCCAGCGCGACGATCAGCAGAACAACAAGGATGCCGCCCATGCCGCTCTTTTTCTCCGGTTCCTCGGCGGCGGGTTCTGTCGGCTCGGCGGGAACTTCAGGCTTTGCCTCCTTGCCCACGCACTCGGTCATGTTGACCGCGCAGACGGGGCAGGATGTATTGACCGTACCGGCCACGCATTTTGTGGTGCAGGAGCAGACAGCAGGCGTTTCTTCCTCGCCGGTCAGCGCCATCAGGTCAGCCTCATCCACCTGATTTAAGAAGTGGACGGTTTCTTCGCCCTCATCGTCACGGTCAATAATCATGTAAAATACATTGCCGTTCTTGCTTTCCAGCGTAATGAACTGTTTCCCTGCCTTGGTGCTGGAGCCAATATCGTCGATCAGCGTCAGATTGCCGTCCGGTGTCAGCGCGTCGCTGCCGCCCGTCATGCTGCCGAGAAGGAGCTGCCAGAGGTCGGCCAGCTCTTTTTCATCAAACGGAAGCGTAATGCCGCCGATACTCACGGTACTGTCGGCGGCGTCGGTGACGGTCAGATAGCTGCCGTACACATAGCCCACACGGGCAGGCAGCAGGATTTTTACCCAATCGCCGTCCCTGCCGATCACATCGACCACCGTGCCATTGGGAAGCTGCGTAAACGCGGTATTGTCCAGTCCCGCGCCGGTGCGGACATTCAAGTTGCCGCCGTTGGTCGTGACCGTGCCGATCTGTTTTGTTTCCTGCGTGTCTGCGGCGCTGCTTTCGGCGGCAGGCAGCGTATCATCGGGATAGTCGCCGCCGCTGGCAAAAGCGGAAACGGGGAAAATCCCGATACACAGGAGCATCAGCAGCAGACTGATAAAAATGCGTGGTGTGTTCTTAGTCATGGTTCAACGCCTCCTTTTCCGAAGTGGCCGGTGCAGGCGCGGCCTGCATACGGCGGAACAGCTCGGCAAACTGCTCCATCGTCATGCCGTTCTCACGCACCATGCCGATGATGTCGGTGTCCTCCAGCTCACGAATCTGCTTTTCCAGCTCGCGGTTGCGGCCTTGCAGATCAGAGATTTTGCCTTTGTTCTTCTCCAGCTCCCCACGGAGCTTCATGATTTTCGGGTTCATATCGTTCACTCTCCTTTACGGCAAGCGCCCATAGCGGTAGAAATGGGACTGCCAATAGCTTGAATTTAAGTTCGCATAAGAGATCGGATCTCCGCAGTGGATCATCATATTGTTGCCAACATAGATACCCACATGGCTGACACCGGGGGTATCATACGTTCCGGTGAAAAACACCAGATCGCCCGGCTTGACGTTAGCAGAGGATACAGGCGTACAGATGTTGCAAAGTCCCTGCGCGCCCAGTCTGCCCACATCCCAACCGGAATGATTGATGACCCAACTGACGAAGCCCGAACAGTCAAACGAGGTGGAGGGACTGCTGCCGCCCCAAAATAGTGATAGGTAATCCTTTGATGTTATCTCCGGATTTTCCCCCACTTCACACCGTGCATGCGACTTTCACCGCACACGGCGTTCCATCGTTAGTCATACTCACAATCTATTACAATCTACCTTGTTCGTTTTTAGGGGTTGTGTTCCCCGAATTTCTCCTAAACCTGCTTTCAGGCGCAGAGCGTTCAGCTTTTCCATTTGCTTCTTATTGAGATTGCAGACTTCAAGGTAATAAGTAATCGTTTCAACCGTTTCTGCATGGACGAGCCGGTGTATCAGTTTATTTATCAGCACCAGATTTTCGTAGCTGTCATTCCCACCGTATTTTTTCGGCTTGATGTGGTGGCAGTGTATTTCATCTGTTGTCAGAAATGGCATTCCCGTAACAGCACATTTTCCGTATTGTGCCGAGAATAGGGAAATCCGGTTATCAGCTAATTCAACGCTCCTGTTTCCTATAGGCTGTCGCATAAGTGCCAGCATCAGATTCACGTTGATTTTCAGATTATCGTGCAATCCCTTCCGCCCCGCTGGGGTGTAGCAGTTGATAGCCCTTTTTCGGCTTAGAGGGATGCTATGCCGGATATAGCTGATAGGATATACTGGTTCGTCCGTCCCTTTCGCATAGCGTAGCGATTTAGACTTTCCATATTTCTGCGATTCAAAGACTGTTAATTTTCGGCCGTTTCTCACAAGTCTGCTTCCCTGGCGTTCCTTTAATCCATTGGTCAGCACTGTCATGACAGAACGTCCCAGGGAACTGCAATCTTCACTGATACAAGTTGCTATTCTGTAATAGTCTTGCAGCCCCACGACGATTGAGTTATACAGCGAAATCTCACCACGCTCATGTTTTTCCTTTCTTGGGTGGATTATATTTTTCGCCTGTGTGACCAGTTTTTGACGCGCATGTTCAAGCTGTTTGTCACCTACATGAGATTTGATGACATATTTATCTGCTCTGCGAAACACCTTCATCTTGAACCCTAAGAACTCTGAATAGCGATGTTTTACATTCACTATCTTTGTTTTTGTTGGCGAAACCTCTAAATGCAGACGTTCCATTAACCATTGTGTGACTGCCTTCATCGTCCGTTCCGCTTCATCTTTCGTCCTGCAAAATATTCTGAAATCATCAGCGTAACGGACAATATACATCTCCTTTAGATTTGTCCTTCGCATAAACTTGTAGGCATTGGATTTATTGATACTGCCATTTGCGTTTATGGAGGTCTTGTATTTTGCCGTGACCGGATTATCCTGCCATTGGCTGTCAACCCATTGGTCTAATTCATTCAGCACGATATTCGCCAGAAGTGGGGAGATAATACCGCCTTGGGGTGTCCCTTTGGTCGGGTATTCCATTGCCCCATTTTCTAACCGTATTGGTGCTTTAAGAATCCGTTTCAGCACGAACAGGAGATTTTTGTCCCTGATTCCGAGCGACCATATCTGCTTTATCAGCTTGCTGTGGTCTACATTGTCAAAGAATCCTTTGACATCAAACTCAACGACATAGTGCAGTCTTGTATTCTGTATTAAGAACTCCGCTCTTGCGATGGCGTTTTCAGCAGACCTGTTTGGACGGAATCCATAACTGTTTTCGCTGAATTTCGCTTCACAAATCGGCTCCATGACCTGCTTGATACATTGTTGTACCAGCCGGTCCCAGACGCAGGGGATTCCCAGCGGCCTGGTTTTTGTTGGGTCGTAAGGTTTTGGTATTTCTTTTCTTCGGACAGGTTTCGGACGATACCCATGTGTACTGCCGATTGTAATGAAACGGACTGTATCAATAACCTCATCCGGCATCAGCTTTCCGATGTCATCGAATGTCACGCCATCTGTTCCCGGAGTTTTGCTTCCGTCATTTGACTTGATATTTCTATATGCCAGCAGGATATTTTCACGTTTTAAGATGATGTTCATCAAATTTGTGAAAGTCTCATTTTTACTGCTTTTCGCATACAGACCGTCAAACACTTCCTGCATTCCGTAATACTCAGCATGGCGCAGTCCGCTCATACATAATGATTTTTCGGCTTTCTCTTTTGGCATAAGGCATCACTCCCTTCTTTTGAATTGAGTGACTTTTTTGTCCTACTCGAATCCTTACTGCGATTGAATGATTGTTTCATATATGACTAATGACTTGAGGCCATCCCTCCGAATCCTTCTTTTTCGCGGGATTCATCGTAAGTCCGACCTCTGCTTTTCAGCACCGGTTCGGCAGCTTATTTTCTTCGTCTGCCTGCTTTACCACTATGGTAAAGCCCGATACCTTTCCTTGTTCCGATAATTCTATCTGTGCATATACCCTTAGGTCTCCGCTTTAGTCCTGTCAGCTTGGATGCGCCTTTAACACATCATGGTCGTTCATACATACGATTTTTACTAAACCACACTGACGGCGAATTAACGCCACCATACATTTCTATATGGCCTACCTTTAGACCTGTACATTCGCGGTTTTCGTCAGTGCTTCCGCACATTCTAACCATAGGTATTTTATAGAGCCCCGGCCTATAGGTGACACCGCCCATCTCTGGGCGGCTTTCGTGTGGCTGGTTGTTATCCAGCAATTCTTACGGTCACTCTCAGCCGACTTCACCGAGCTTCTGACCCATAGCGTTTCCGCTTTAAGCCAGTCGGAGTATTAGGCTGGCGTTTCAGGGCGTTACCCCATCATTCCACCAATCGAATTACCAGTTCACCTGTCTTTCTTTTCACCTCCAATCATTGGACAAGTGCCCAACCTTTTCAGTTGGGAACAAGTTGCACCATAGGGATAGCCGATGTATTTCTCTGCCTCCGAGAAAATAGCGGCGAATGTTTCATCGTCCAGATATTCCCCCGGAACCTCATAGCCCTCCGGCGGGTTGGTAATGTATTTGTCCACATAGGGGGAGTCGGGAAACAGGTCGGGACGGTTGCCGAGGGTGGACATATAGATGGAGTACCGGGACATTTGTTCCTCGCTCAACAGGGAAACAGGCAGGTGGGACAGGTTTTTGTTTTCCAGCGTCACATAGCAGATGTACCACGAATAGGGTTCATCGTCGCTGTCATAGCGTGTCTCCACCTCCACACGCTCCGTCAGAATATACTGGCGGTCAAAGAGCATTTGCAGGGAGCCCTCCACCTGTGAAAGCGTCCATTCCCCCTCATGGAGCGCCGACAGCAGGGAAATGAGCACATAGGGATCGTGTTCGATCTCGTCCAGATCGAAGTGGTACTCGTCATAATCGTGGGTGCTTTCGTAGGTATCAAGGTAGGTTTGCAGTTCAGCCTCCAGTCCGGCATAAGCCGCCTCCGCCCCTAAAATCGCCCCATCCTCAGAGGGGTAAGTGGTGGCTCCCAGCGCCCCGGCTCCGGCGTTGCCGATGGACACCAGCGAGGACGAACAGGACTGGAGCAGGACGATCACAAGGACACAGGCCAGCGCCAGCAGGCAGCCGACTGGATGGCGCTTCACAAACCCGGCGACCCGGGCTGTCAGCTTTTCCGTGGCGGCGGCTGTTTTCCCGGCGGCTTTTGCGCTCTGTTTTGCGGCCTCCTTCGCCCGCTTCTGGTATTGCCTTCTAAGCCGCTGTTTCTGCCAGTACCGGGTAAAATAGTTTTGGAAAAGCTCCGGGTGCTCCTGTGCGGCGGTGTGGAAATGATAATCCGCCGCCGCTTTCTGATACCTGGCCTCGGCCCGGCTGGCCGCCCTTGCCGGATGCTCCCGGACTTTGCGCTTTACAAACCGGGAGCCATGCCGCAGGACAACCTCCCCGGCAAGCTCCGAACGGTGGGCCCCTTCCGTTCCTACATTTTCCTGCTCCACCTCGTAGAGCTTGCCATGCACAAAGCCGTGAACGCCCCATCCGGCGGCCCCCGCCGCCTTACGGATCGGGCCTTTTTGTTTGGGCGGCTTCTGCTTTGCCAGCTTTTCCCGGGCGGCTTCCCGTTTTTCGCCCCGCTTTTCCATGCGGAGCTTGGATGCCGCCGCCTGTTCCTGCTGGCTTTTCTGCCGAAATTTTGACTTTGGGACACTTTGTCCCGAAGTGCCAGACGCCCCGGGCTCCTGTTCAGAGCCAGCCCCAAAAGCAGAGCCCCCGGGCTCGGCAGCTCCGCCTCCGGGTTCCGTATGCGTTTGGGACTCCGGGCGTGGTTTATTCGGTTTTCGCTTCATTCTTCATATCCTCCGGTCGGGTGGTTAAGAGGTCATAGATTTCCCCCTTCGGGAACCGATCCACAAACGGGATGGTCACATTCCCGTAAAACAGCAGGCCCTCGCCGGAATTAGAGTGGGTAATGTAGGAAAGCTGATGCTCGGAAATACCGAGCTGTCTTGCCAAAATCGCCCGGTCGCTCTGAGCTTGCGAGAGCAAAATCATAAAATCGGTGTTATCCAGAATGTTCTCAATCTCCCGGCTGGCCAGAAGGTCTTTTACATTCTGCGTGAGGGCGCTGGGAACGCAGCCTTTCTTTCTCAGCATTTTCCACACCGCCACAAAATAGCTGGCGGTCAGCGGATCACGGAGCAGGACATGGAACTCATCGAAGTAGCACCATGTCGCCACGCCCTCCCGGAAGTTGGTATCTACCGCCTGGGACACAAATTCATTTGTGATGTGCATGGCGATCTTGCGGAGGTTTTCTCCCATGTTTTTCAGCACGATACACACCACCCGGCTGTCGGTTTTCACATTCGTGGGATGGTTAAACAGGTTGAGGGAGCCGGTGCAGTAGAGCTCAAGGGCAGTTGCCACACGCCGGGCCTCGGGCTCCGGCTGTTTTAAGAGCTCCTCATACAAGTCCTGCAAAAGCGGGGTTTTTCCTGTATCAAGCCCAAGGGCCTGTTCCCGGTACACCAGCCGCACACAGCGGTCAACAACTGTCTTTTCGATGGGCTGTAAGCCTTCCTTTCCGCCTACCACCAGCTCACACAGGGAAAGCAGAAAATCCGCCTTCATGGAAAGAGGGCTCTCCCCGGCGGCCATGTTAAGCTCCACATCCATCGGGTTTAGGTGGTGGGAGCTGTCCGGGGCAATCTCGATCACCTGTCCGCCCAGCCTGCGAACCAGCGGGGCATATTCACCCATCGGATCAACAATGATAATCCGATCCTGGGGAATGGTCAGAAAGACATTGAGCAGTTCCCGCTTTGCCGCAAAGGATTTTCCCGAGCCCGTAGAGCCGAGGTACATTCCGTTGGCCGACTTCAGCTTTTTACGGTCAGCCATAATGACATTGTGGGAAAGGGCGTTCATGCCATAGTAGAGGGCCTGCCCGTCCATCCGCAGCTCCCTTGTCATAAAGGGGATGAAAATTGCCGTGGAGCTGGTTGTCATACCACGCTGGATCTCCACTTCGTTGTAGCCGAGGGCCAGCGAGGACACAAAGCCCTGTTCCTGTTGCCAGTCCAGCCGCTTGAGGGCGCAGTTGTATTTCTGTGCGATGCCGCCCACGGTAAACACATCGTTTTCCAGCCGCTGGCGGTTAGGAGCAAGGTTTACCACCGTAAAGGTCAGCAGAAACATTCGCTCATTGCGGGATTGCA